>Ga0172382_10002670_pt1 | contig 29360 bp, 66 predicted proteins | sample Leawel138RmetaG_FD_122245 | JGI IMG/M metagenome (GOLD analysis project Ga0172382, IMG submission 122245) | Leachate microbial communities from a municipal landfill in Southern Ontario, Canada - Leachate well 138R metaG | ecosystem: Engineered > Solid waste > Landfill > Unclassified | place...
ATCGCGAGGACGAACCGCGGTCCGCTCTTCTGGATCGAGTGCTTCGCGTGCAACGCGATCCACCCGCTTCACGATGGGCCGAAGGTCATGCCGAAGGGCTGGGCCGCCATCACGCCGGTGACGTCGGACGGGCGGGCGCTCCATCCCGAGATCTACGCCTCGCCGGGGTGCCTGCGTCGCGCGTCGCGCATCATCGTCCGCTGCTCAGGCGCGACGGAGGTGACCGTCCGCCATCCGGAGACCGTATGATCCGCCTGTTCCTGCGAAGGCTCCTCAGCCCGACCCGGAAGGAGTTGCCCACGATCCGGTGCGGGGCCTGCGACAGCACGCTCTACCAGTGCGACGGCGGCGTCAGGGACGTCGCGAAGTGGTGCAAACGGTGCGGCACCAGCACTCCCTGGGAGTTCTGCGACCGCTGCACCGACCACATGATCCGGCAGTACCACGCCGTGGTGGAGGCGCTCGGCCCTCACGACGCGAACGACGGGAACCCCGCTGCCGTCGTGCGCCGGCTGGTCCAGTCCGGAGGGTGGTTCGAGTGATCGGCGTGTACCTCATCGGGGAGACCTACAAGCGCCGCCTCGTGATCCGGTACGTGGCCACGGGGCGAACGCTCGCCGAGGCACGTGCCAACGAGGCGCGCCACTTCTGGGCGGGCTTCGTCGCACTGACGAAAGGGAGACTGGGATGACCGACCGTAGCGATAGGATGAAGAGGTACGCGAACACGCGGTTTCGCGAGGACTGGTACGAGCGGGTCTCCATCCAGGGCGGCTCGTCCGACATGCTGCCCGGCCGCTGCGGGAAGTACGTCGGCGACAACGACGCCACGTGCCCCCAGCTCACGTGCGTCCGGGAGGAGGGTCACCCCGGCCTCTGCGACAACGTCAGCGACCTCGACGACGAGCGGGTGAAGAAGCTCACGGAACTGCGTAATCGCAGCGATCTCGTCCTGGACGAGATCGGCATCGAGATGGACCGAGAGATCCTGGCCCATTTCGGCGTCGTGGGCGTCGATCCGGGGGAGGATGATCGGACAGCACTCGTCGTGACGAGGGGGGATGGCGCCATCGAGTTCGTGGGCGAGGTTCGAGTTCAGGAGATCAAGGCCACGACCCGCAAGCTCAGGGCGCGCTGGACGCCCGAGACCGCGGAGGAGGTGTGCAAGAACCTCTTCAACGAGGAGGCGCTCGCCGCCGCGGCCGAGGCGCTCAGCAGCGACCACGAGGTCCACGTCTCGGTGCCGCCGGGAGCCAGTTCCGAGACCCACGTCTACATCCAGCCGGACGGCTCGGTGCATGCTCAGACGGAGGTGTCCAGCCCTCTCACCGTCGAGGCGCTGTTGCCGACGGGGAGGGACGAGACGCACGCCGAAATCGAGAAGCTCGTCGACGACGTGGCCGTCATCATGGGGATCCCGAGGGAGTACCTGGAGCTGCCGAAGGCCACTCGCGAAACTATGGAGAGGCTGGCGAAGCTCGTGAGTCTCCCTGACGTTCAGACCGATCCGCCGTGGGAGACGTCCGCGCCGCCGACCGGCCCGGATACGGCGCCTGCCGAGCAGTTCTTCATCACCTACAAGGTCCCGGCCCTCACGGGGGACGAGACGCTCGAAGCGGGGCCCTACCCGACCATCGAGGAAGCCCGGAAGCACTACGCCGACATCTTCGGCTACGAGGGCGTCCAGCAGGTCGAGATCGTCGGCCGGCCCGCGTCGTGACCTACGACAACGACTTCCGGGAGGACAGCGTCCCTGCGAAGCGGGGACGGCGCCGCGGACCCAGCAAGTTCCGGAAGGGCAAGAGGACCGTCCAGTGCCCGGGCTGCCGCGCCTGGTTCTTCACCCAGGCCGGCCAGCAACACCACGCGGCCCACCACTGCCCGGTGCCGTCGTGATGAAGCTGCAACGGCAGACCTTGTTCGGCGGGAAGGAGGGCAACTGCTTCGCGGCGTGCGTCGCGTCCCTTCTGGGGCTGGACCTGTCGGACGTGCCCAACTTCTGCGCCCGCCAGACCTGGTGGGTCGACCTCATCGACTGGGTGCGTCCGTTCGGGCTGCGCCCGCTTTCGTTCCCCACGCGCGGCCGAACCGACGAGTGGGCAACCTGGTTCGCCCCCGACCAGGTCGTGATCGCGAGCGGGCCCGCCGTGCGCGGGTTCGATCACAGCACGCTCTACCTGGACGGGAAGCTCTTCTGGGACCCGCACCCGAGCGGAGACGGCATCCTCTTGGTCAACGACGTCATCTTCTTCATGGCCGTCGAGCCCCATCGCGTGGTCGCAAGGTGAAGGCCACCCAGGTCCCCATTCAGGCGTCCCGAGTCACAGATTCCTCAATCTTTTCGAGTGGTCACGGTCAAACGAACCCTAGCGTAACCCGCACCTTGGAGTATGCTGACGCTGGACTCAGAGGGCCCCAAGGCCCGCTGGAACCTTCACCCCCCAGTAGGAGCAGAACCATGGAGACGCAGACGCAGGACATGAGCATGCAAGGACGAAGGCCCCGGTGGACCGAGGAAGAAGACGCGTTCCTCGCTCAGAAGAAGAGGGAGGGCCTGCCCAAGAAGGCGATCCTCGCCGCCTACCGCGCCCAGTTCCCCAGGGCGAACCGGCCGGACAACGGGGTGCTCGCCCGCATCCCGTCCATGGCCCGCGCCATGGGCAAGGACCCCGCCCGTGAAGAGAGGGAGGAGCACCTCACGCTCGACCGCGAGCCCCTTTCGCTCGGGGAGCGGGTGGAGCGCATCTTCGGGCTCATCGAGGAGCTGCCCCAGGTCGAGCAGGCGCGGTGCCTGAGCGCGGTCGCCACGCTCTGTGGGCTCGATGTCCCGGCGACGTCCGCGGGCAACCACAACGGGACGGGGGCCTACACGGCGCCCCGGCCCAACCAGCACACCGTCTGAGGAGGGTCCATGATCGAGAGGCGCACGGGGGGAACAGAGGAAGCAGAGGCGGCCGTGGAGGCGGCCGAGCGCACCGTGCGCGAAGCTGAGGAGACCCTTCGCCGGGCCAAGTTCGAGCGGTGGCTCGCCCAGATGGACGAAGCCACCGCTCGGGCGGTCCGGGAGGTCGAGATCACCCAGGACATGCCCCCTCGGGAGTTCGCCGAGAGGGTGGCCGACGCCGCTCGAAACCACGGCGCCGAGTGCGCCAGTTCGCGCGAGGTCGACACGACCCGGCCCTGGAAGAGGTTCCGCATCCTCTTGGGGGCGCTGGCTCGACGCGCCGAGGCCGCCGAGGAGAAGGTCGGCCGGACCATGGTCACGCAGGCGGACCGGGAGGTCGCCCTCTTGGTGCGGGAGGTGATCTGCGAGGCCATTCACCGGCGGATGGCGAGCTGGGACCCCGAGCATCCGAACAGGTCGCTCGGCATCCGCGACATCCCCCTCGACCGGGTGCTGTCCGAGTTCTGGCGGGACGGTCGGACGAGGGAGCTGACCAAGCTCGACAAGGCCGGCCTGCGGGAGTACGCGTCGATCGTGCTCGACCGGGTGTCCCAGACGACCGGCACGGACGGTGACGAATGATCCCCCGAGCCATGGTGGTCGACACGCGCGCGGTACTGATCCTCGCGCTGGCCATAGCCCCGTGGACCGCCTGGCGGGCGGTGCGAAGGGCGGTCCGCAGGCACTCTTGACCATCGCGACAGTCAAGAACCGCGCGGGTCCAGAATCGCCCTGGGGGCGGCCCGATCTTCCGGATCAAAAAAACCCACGAAAACCGAGGTCGGGCCAAAACGGACCTGAGCCGGTCGGGGTTCTGGTTATAGTATAAGGAGCGCCGTGGAGACCTTCTTCGACAACTACCTGGCCACCGTCATCGTGGCGCTCGGTGTGCTGACCTTCCTCAGCAAGCTCGGCAGCGGCGTGCGAGGGTGGATGCGGTCCCGCTCGGCGCGCCACAAGCTGGTCGCTGACCGGGAGAGGCACGAGCGCCGGCTGCGGGAGATCGAGAAGCTCGACGACGTGCTCGCCATGTGGGTGGCCGACGAGGCCATGGCCGACACCCTGAGCGACCGCATCGAGGCAGCCAGGGTCAAGGTTCGCGTCGAGACCCGGCAGGACGGGGAGTCGCCGCCGCGCCCCCGGGAGCGCAGGATCAGGGCAAAGCTGCCGTTCGTCAGGAGCGCGGGGAAGTAGCCCTCAGGGGCGGCGTTCTCCCCTGGCGAGAGCCCGGGCCACCCGTTTGGGCATTGCGGGACCCGAAAAGGACGTGAGATCGGCGCAGCGCGTCTCCTTCGCCTGCGTTCGCCGCGGTAACGGCTGGGACCGCCCACCCAAGGTCGAAACGGGCTTGACTATCCGCAGTCATGGCATAGGTTGCGGTGTCGAGGTGTGTAGTGGCGAAGGCGAAGCGACCCGGTAGGCGGCGACCCAAGAGCGAGGAACCCGAGGCTCACGACGAGGCTCACGACGACCCGAGGCTTCCCAAGACCGACGACTGGCCCAAGTCGATGCCGGCGCCCGACCGGGAGCGCGCGCTCCGACCGGATGACGGTTGGCGCAAGGTCAAGACGCCGCGCCCCTGGCGGCCCTACGAAGGTGCGAAGCTGGAGGGCGTCTACCTCGGCCCCCGCAAGGCACAGGGGCAGTACGGCGACTACGACAAGCACCTCATCGTCGAGGACCGCACCAACAAGACCGTGTACGTGACCGGCACGGTGGCGGACAGCCTCTTCACGGCCGGGCGCGTGAACGAGGGCCAGCGCATCCGGCTCATCTATCTGGGCATGAAAGCGACCCAGATCGGCGAGTACAAGGACTACGAGCTGTACGTCAAAGACCCGGTCGCATGAGCGCCATGACTGGACCGATCACCGGCTTCCGCTCGACCGTGTTCTCCAACTTCGTCGATGTGCCCGGCGGCGTCCGTCTCGACGGAGACGAGCACGTCTATCCGACCGTGGAGCACGCCTACCAGGCCGCGAAGACGCTCGACCCCGAGCGCCGCGCCAAGGTCCGTGCCCTGCCCACCGCCAACAAGGCGAAGCACGCCGGGCGGCGTCTGGCCATCCGGCCCGACTGGGAGGAGGTCAAGGTGGAGGTCATGAGGGGGCTCCTTCGTCAGAAGTTCGCGCCCGGGACGCACTACGCCGATTTCCTGTTGGAGACCGGCACGCGTGAGCTGATCGAGGTCAACACCTGGGGCGATCGCTTCTGGGGGGAGTGCCCGCGTGGCGTCGGCGAGAACCACCTGGGCAAGCTCCTCATGGAGGTCCGTGCCGAGCTGCAAAAGCTGACCCTCGCGGTCCCTTGACCAGTCTCAAACTATAGGGTAGGTTACCCTCCATGGCCACGGCGGAGGAGACTCGGTTCTACCACGTAGGGTCAGAGGGTCCGTTCGGCCGGCTGTACGCTTCCCGGTTCACGGAGGAGGGGCCGGCTCTGGCCCTCGCCGAGAGCCTCAGGGAGGACGGGCTGCTGGTCACCGTCGAGACCCTGGACCTTCTGGTCCGGGAGAGTCGCACGGTCCAAGAGCGGTCCTCATGGGACTACCGCGGGGGTCACACGTGGAGCGTCTACATCGAGGCGCTGAGGTGGCCCATGCGGGGGTTCCGCGTGTGGGCCATCCACTCGGTGGGCTCGGGGTTCTACGAGGCGGGGGAGTTCGGGAGCCTGGGGGCGGCACGCAAGCGTGCGGCCGACTACGTCACCGGCGCCGCCCGTGGTGGCATGTACGACTACGACTGGCGGACCAGCGAGTGGCGGCCGTCGCGGTACAAGGTGCAGCTCGACGCGGAGTGTCCCCTGTGAGCTGGCTGATCCTGGCGCTGCTGAGTCTCGTTGCGGGGGCGGCCGTCGGTGCGGCCCTCGTGCTGCGCGCGGAGCGTGAGCGCTCGTGGCGGGAGTACCAGGAGAAGCGCTGGCAGGACTTGCAGGAGCGCTGGCGCCAGCAGAACAGGTGGTGATCGATGGGTGAGTTCAAGCAGTACAAGCGCAAGGCGATCGCGGAGCTTCGTCCCTACGTGGACGGCGAGAGTATGGAGGGGGTCATGGTGTCCGAGGAGGACGCGCGCGCCGGTAGCCCGAAGGTGGGCGACATGATCGCCCGCAACCCGAAGAACCATGCCGATCAGTGGCTCGTCTCGGCGGCGTACTTCGCCGACAACTTCGAGCCGGCGTGACGCACCCGCCCCCGCGCTACGAGTGCTGGATCGTCTGCGGCTCCCGTGAGCTGGCGGATGGGCCCTGGGTCAGCGTCCGCCTCGACCAGCTCGCGAAGCGGCACGGCTACCCCAGGGTGCTCATCCATGGGGACGCGCGGGGTGCCGATCGGCTGGCGAAGGAGTGGGGCGAGCGCCGGAAGGACTTGACTGGGCTGGAGGTCCGGGGTCGTCCGGCCGACTGGGATCTCGGCAAGGGGGCGGGGCTGGTGCGCAATCGGCAGATGGCCGAGGAGGCCAAGGAGTTCCGCAGCGTGCTCGTCGTCGCCTTCCCCGTCATCGGCCTCAAGAACGCCGGCACGATGGACATGGTCGGGGTGGCGGCGTCCTTCGGCTACCTGTTCGTGGGGATGCCGTATCAGCCGCGGGCAGGGGTCTGATGCCCGGCGCTCTCCAGCGGTGGGCCGAGCTGGTCGCGCTCGTCAACGGGCGCACGATCGTCGGCATGGCCGGGGTGCGCGATCCGGATGCTCGGTGCGAGGACTTCGAGCCCGGCGAGCCGACCGTGAACGGCGACTGCATCACGGACGGCCACTACATGTGCGACGAGTGCACACGCCGCGCGACGTGTCCGGAGTGCGGGCTCCGACCGTGGCACTGCGTCTACTGGGGGTGCGGAGCGAAGAACGACACCGAGAAGATCGAGGTTCAGCCGTGACGACATGCGAGACCCCGGGGTGCAACGAGCCGGTTCATGGGGAACGGTTCTGCCTCGATCACCACGCGCTCGACTGCCCCGCGATGAAGTCGTGGACGGGCGGGATGCAGGATCGTGCCGACACCTGCATGTGCTGGGCGCTCGGGAAGGAAGAGACGCCGGCACCCGAGGTTCCGAAGGCCACGGGCCTCTACCTGCGTTGCGGTCGCTCCAGCCGGAAGACGGGCGCGGAGCTGGGATGCTCGCTGCCTCAGGGCCACAAGGGCAAACACGACTTCGTCGTCCCCAAGGTGCTGGTCCCCGGCGCCCCGCGGTCATGACCACCCATGCGCTACTCACTCCCTGGCCGATCTCGGCCGGCCTGCGGACTTGGTGCGGGCTGGACCGGAACGCTAAGCCGCCGGCCCTGATCGCCGCCACGCCCGAGGCAGTCGACTGTGAGCGGTGCCGGTCTGCGATGCGGCGCGCCTACGAGATCCTCGGGAAGTGGGTGCCGCGGCTTCCGGTGGAGCACGACGTATGATGGAGGAGAGACGATGCTGATCCTGTCCGGTGACCTCGGAACGGGGAAGACCCACAATCTGATCGAGATCGCGAAGCGGCACCTGACCCGCGGGGAGCGCGTCGCGTTCGTCAACGCGTACGCGTCGTGGGCCCACAAGGAGCTGGTCCGAAAGGAGCTTCGGGGCATCGAGTTCTTCTCCCTGGAGGATCTCCGGCCCATGGCGGGCCGCCGATTCGACGTCGTGCTCATCGACGCCATGGACCGCTTCCGCGAGGGCCGCGCCTTCGCGCTCTCGCTGAGCGGAGGGGCGACGGTCGTGCTCGCGACCGAGGAGTCGCCCGATGTGGCCTGGGACACCCCGGGTGCCACCGTCATCCATCTCCGGCCACACTCATGATCGTCGTGAAGGTCGAGCTGTGGCCGGGGGGCCTGGCCTCCCGAGCCCGGGAGCTGACGCGCCTCTACATCGGCAAGGACGGGAAGACATCGACGTCGACCCGGGGGAACTACGACGTCGCGGTGATGCGCCGCGGCGAGACCAAGCCGCCCTGGCCGATCGGGTGGGGCGGCAACCCCACCGCCAAGCCCATCCGGTCGGGCCGCGTCGAGGGCCACGCCCGCAAGGCGCTCCACGTCCTGACCCTGGTCGGCAAGGCCATCGAGGCGTGCTTTCCGCCACGACTACCCAAGAGCAAGGAGGCGAAAGAAACGCCTTGACCCACGCTATCTATGGTGTAATATGCCTACTGAGATAGCGGTTCGCGTTCGGAAGAAGCTCTCTCGCCGTACCAGGCGAGCCGACCCCCCGGCTGTTGATCCTGCGGCCGGCCTGTCGGGGAGACTGGGAGAGAGGACGCTCTCGAAAGCCTGCGCAGGTTGGCGGGGGAGCTTCTTCTGGACGCGAATCGGAACCTGGGTTCCGAATCATGGCCATCAACGTCGAACGCAAGAGGCGGCAGGAGATCCAGCAGGAGATCGTGGCGCACGCCGCACGGTGGGCGAGCAACATCATCGTCGAGGCGGTGGGCAACCACGCCAGCGCCCTGAGCCCCGCGCAGCGCGAGTGCCTCAAGCGGGCTACGGCCGCGCTCTCCGAGTTCCAGCGCCTCCCGAGGCCCGAATGAGCGACGAGAGCAAGACCTTCGTCCTGCCCTCCGACAAGGAGCACAAGGACGTCGCCTCGGGGCGGGGGCGTCGGGAGCGCTACGAGTTCGACAAGACCATCGAGCCCTGGGGAACGAGGACCACTCGAACGTGGGAGGTCGAGGTCGTCTTCGAGTTCGCCAGCAAGCCCGTCGAGCGTCAGGTGAACGGCCTGACGTGGCACGGCTACGACTCGACGTTCGGGATCATCAAGGGCGGGATCACCGGGCACGAGCGGGTGTACTTCACCAAGGACTTCGTCGAGAAGTCGTGCCAAAACGGCTGGTGGGCCTGCGCGGGGACGCCGGCCCGATGGGATGGTCTCTTCATCCCGGCCGACGAGATGCGCCGGGTGTTCGGCGTCCTCGGGATCATCGAAATGATGGGGCTGATGGGGCTGGGCCAGGCGAAGGAGGAGACGTGAGAGAGCATGTCGCGATCGACCTGACGCTGATGGCCGACCGTCTTCGGGAGCATGCCCAGACCGTCCGCGAGAAGGAGGCGCTGCTCCAACGGCTCTTGGAGCAGGACCACGTGGCCGCACGCATGGCGGCCGACAAGCGGGTCGCCGAGCTGGAGGCGGAGCTGGCGCGGGCGCAGCAGAAGGTCGAAGACCTGCGCGACCAGGTCGCCGCCCAGACCGGCATGATCCGGTCCATCCGCGTCGCGCTCAACGGGAAGGGTCGCAACCCCCTCCCCGACCACGCGCACGCCATCTTCCAGGCGCTCGCCAGCGCGCTGCCCGATCATCCGCTCGTGAAGAGGGTACCCGGGGACGCGCCGGAGAGGGCCGCGCTGGATCGGACCGAGCTGCGCTTCATCTACACTGTCCTGGAGACGGCGAAGAACGTCCTCGGGAGCCGGTCGTGCAACGACTGGATCGTCGTGGACCCCGACGAGGCCACGCTGCGCTTCATGCAGCGAGTGGAGAACCACTCCTTCGAGGGGGACGAGCCGCGTCAGATCGCGGTGCACGACCGTCGCGCCTACGGGCCGGGAGACTGGCTTGCGGTCGCCTACCTCCAGCACCTCATGGAGGAGGTCTACGGCAAGGAGACCTTCGAGGGCACGGACAAGCTGGGGATCTGACGGTGGCCACCATCGAGCACCATGACTCCGAGCCGGCCGGTCACTGCGGCTACGACTGTTCGTGCTGCCTCTTCGACGACGGGACGGCGCCGGACGAGCACGCGCGGGACTGCCGCATCTTCGTCGCGGACCGGGAGGGCATCGGTGGCGACTGCACGTGCGGGCGCTCCGACGAGATGCATCAGGCCATCGGGGTGGGCGTCCTCTTCGCGGCGCTCCTCGGCATCCGGCTGACCGAGGACGAGCCATGACCATGCCAGAGGCGCTTCTGGCGGCGACACTGATCGCCGTCGCCCTGATAGCTCTATTCGGAACCGAGTGAAGACACGAGAGGTGAGCATGCGAGATCTGATCCGCCGAACGTACGAGTCCCTGTCCCTGATCGAGATGTCGATGGAGGATCTGGTGAAGGGCGTCGAGCGTCTCGGGCCCGTCCACGAGTCGCCCGAGCTGCGCGTGTCCATCGAGGATGGGGCGGTGGGCCGGGCGACCCCCTACGACCTCCGCGAGGATCTGAACACCGCGCTCACCGAGACGCGGGCCAACATCAAGGAGCTGATGTCCCAGCTCCGGGTGGGGCTCGACATCAACCTGGCCGAGCGGCGAGGCGAGGAGCTGAACCGTGCGCTCAGCGCTCTTCGGCTGGAGCTGCCCGAGGAGATCGTCCGCGACCTGACGGCGGTCGTCGACCGGCGGCTCGACAAGGAGTGAGCACCGAGGTCGACTGGCGCGCCCGCGCTGAGCTGGCCGAGGCCAGGCTGGCCGAGGTCGTCAAGGCCCTGGAGCCCGAGATGCGGTGTGCTCCCGAGACCGTGGTCGAGGCAGTGACCCGGACGGTGCGATTCGCGATGGGGTGTCGGCAGACCATCGCGCTCGAACGCACCCGCGCCGAGAGGGCCGAGGGGGAGCTGGCGGGAGCGTTCGGCGACGACTCGTATCGCGACGCATGGAGCGCCATCATCGGTGTCCAGCGTCACGACGAGCCCATCCTCGACACGGTGCGCCGGCTCGTCCGGACGGCGGACCACTGCTGGCAGAATAGGATGCAGAGGGCCGCTGAGGATGCGGGCCGTCTGGCCAACCAACTCAAGGGATGGTCCGAGGAGCTATGAGCTACGACTCGACTGGATCGGTCGCACCGATGGCGGTGGCCAACGTCTCGTGTCCCTCGTGCCGGGCCGAGCCTGGCGAGGACTGCGTACCGCACGCCTTCAAGGGTCAGCGGCCGGACATGGAGTGGAACGTCCACGTCTCCCGCATCGGCCGCTACCGGAACGAGAACCGGGCCCTGGGCTCGATGCCTTCGGAGAAGACGCCGGGGCGAAAGCTCTGGGAGCGCTACGTCCGCGAGGCGGCGCGTCCCGATGGGTGGGACGCGCCCATGCCCCTGGAGCTGGAGCAAGGGTGGGCGCGCCTCAAGGACTGGGAGCGCGGGGCGTGGGAGAAGGTGGCGGAGGACCAGAAGGTCGTTCCCATCCGCGTCGAGAACGAGGCGCGACGCTCTCCGGACGGGGGCAAGCCGCCGAAGCTTCTGGTGGACAGGGTCTTCGAGTTCTTCTTCGGGCCCGACCACATGGAGGCGGTCCAGGAGGTGCTGGAAGCGGACGAGCGGCAAGCCAAGGAGGGCATCGCCTCCATCCGCAAGGCGGACTACACGGTCGAGGTCGTCTACGACGAGGAGGCCCAGTGCTTCGGCGCGCGGCTCAAGACCAGGACGAAAGATCTCGACATCGACGTCGCGGGGGAGACGCCGGGGGAGGCGCTCGCCTACGCGGGCGTGCTGATCGACACCTCGCTCGTGCGGCGGGGCTTCAAGAGGAGGAAGGCGTGAGCAACATCTTCGAGCAGCTCGACAAGAAGACCGCAGCACTTCTCGCGGCGACCAAGGAGGCGCGTGCGGCCGGCGTGCCCGAGGAGAAGATCGATGAGGCGATCCGGGCGGGCACAGCGAGGGCCAAGAACGGACTCGACAAGATCGAGGAGGTGCTCCGGAAGGCCGCGCCTCCTCCGAGGTGCAGCCCCAAAGGCTGGTGCGAGGCCATGGGCAGGTCTCTGAACGAGACGGCCAACGCGCACCTCAAGGGGCTCTCCGTGACGGTCGTGACGAGTATCGAGACGGGCGAGTCTCGCACGATTGGCGTGGCCTACCGAAACTGTGCCAGCGACCGCGGGGTCATGCTCAACACTTGCCCGTGGTGCGGCGCGCCCATCCTCTGGGTGGACGATTCTCCGGTCCTGGAGGGTGCCTACATTCCGCAGAAGCTCGCCGCCGAGCTGATCGCCATGCTGGAGATCTCTGGCTTCGGCAAGCAGGGCACTTCCAACACCCTGTGGGGGATGGTCCACGAGGCTCTTCTCTCGCACGAGCAGCTCAGCGAGATCGTGAGCGCCGTCGCGCGCCGGGTGGTGAAGGTGGAGCGCTGGCCGGAGACCGGGGAGTGGCGGGTCTACTGCAACGCTTGCGGCGAGACGTGGACCTGCGAGGGCACAGGGGAGTCGGAGCCTCCGAACACCCATCCCCCGCACGACGACTGCCCCCTCGCCGGAGTCAAGGTCGCGTGATCCGAACGAAGCCACCCGACCCCCAGTGCTCCCTCTGCGGGGGCTCAGGCATGGCGCCGTTGGACTCCGACGCTGCCGTCATGGCCTCGTGCGCCTGTACGATCGTGCGCGAGCCGCCGGCTGCTTCGCCCTTCCGGGTGGGGCAGCAGGTCGACCATCCGATCTTCGGACGCGGCGAGATCACGGCGCTCCACGCGGATTCGCCCGACCTCGTGACGGTCCTCTTCGCCAAGGAGAGCTGTCCGGACGCGATCCTCTCCTCCACCCTCACGATCGTCCCTCGTCTCGGCCCGCAGTGGGGCTTCACATTCGGCGCCCAGGACGGCGCGCACGTGCGGGTGGCGGTGCGACACGGAACGCCGGGCAGCCGAGCCAGTCTTGGCGAACTGACGATGACCGTCGAGGAGTCGATGGACTTCCGGGCCGCCGTCGAGTCGCTCGGCGCCCACGTGACCGACGTCTGCGGGTACTGTAGGGGCACCGGCGAGGTGATCCTCTTCTATCCGCGGCCGGGTGGACCTCCCGGCAACCAGACGGTCCCATGCCGGATGTGTCGGAGCCGGGACGTTAGTTCTTGACCAACGCTTTCTAGCCGCTAACATGGTCGCATGGTCTACCAGTTGATCCTCCTGAACCTCGTGTTGGCCGTCGGGCTGGCGGCGCTGGACGCCCACCTGGCGATCCGCACGCCGCGGAGGAAGGTCGCGCCGAAGAGAGGCCCCTACCGATGAAGCGCAAGGCGAAGCTCCTCGGACCGGTCTGCCCCGAGCACGGGGCTCTCGTCGAGAGCAACGGCGAGAAGGCCATCCTCCGGCCCCTCAAGGAGGGCGAGGATCTGCGGACGGTCAGGGGCGAGCCCGTCCACATCGAGGGTCGTGACGAGGACGGGTCCCTCGTCCTCGCGCCCTTGTTCGAGGAGGGGGGCCAGAGCGGACCTGCCCAGGTGGCGACCAAGGGCTACCGGGACGGCTGGGACCGGGTCTTCAAGAAGTCGAGCGAGCTGAACTAGGTGGACGGTCCGTACCGCATGCCGGCTCCGAAGCCTTCGGAGCCGGCGCCGCGGTGTTGCGAGCAGCCCGATCTGTGTGCGGCGGCAGGCGGGTGTCCGCTTCGTCCGCTGAGCGAGCCTCAGGAGAAGGTGCGATGGCGCGAGAGAGAATGAAGAAGGACGGCCTCTACACCGCTTCGGTCACCTTGGGCGGGAGCATGGCGACGGGCGGGCCCATGCCCGGTGGGCGGACCGAGGTCAAGGGGGCCACCGTCGGCGACGGCCTGGCCTACGTCATCATGGGCCTGGCGCAGCTCCTCTCCTTCGGCCCCGGGACGATCCCCGGCGAGAAGATGAGGGCGACGGTTCAGGCTCTCGGCGGCTTCGTGGCCGACCTCGTGCTTGCGAAGAACGCCGAGCGGTCCAGCTTCATCGAAGACTTCGTTCGCCTCGTGCTTCGCTACCAGAAGCATCCGCTGGGGCTTCGGGCCGACGACATCGACGACCTCGCGCACCTCGCCGTCGAGTCCAGCGCGAATCGCCCCATCGGCGTGCCCACGGGTGTCGTGGAGTACGAGCTGCGGTTCCGCGAGGGCATCACCGGGAGCTACGAGCAGCGCGGCGACAAGAAGCTCACCCTGGATCTGGGGCCGCTCCGGCCGCGGAAGGGCGTCGAGGTCTGGCTAGCGGGAGAGGGCTTCCTCGTGCCCAGAGGCGTCACCGAGTACCTCGCCAAGATCGACGTGGGCAGCATCATCGACAAGAACGAGACCGACCTCGGCGACGGCATGTACCTCACGCGCGCGAAGATGGATTCGCTCAGGGCCAAGCCGTGAAGATCGTCGTCTGGTCAGGCGGAGCCGACTCCACCCTCGTCAAGTGCAAGGCGGTGGCGTGATGAAGGACAGGTTTCCCCGCAGCTAGGAGACGCGATGTCGGACTTCGGATACAACCACGCCGAGGCGTTCAAGATCTTGATGTACGCCTCGGAGAAGGGCGGGCCCGATCCGTTGGTCGAGCGGATCTGGAACAGCCGCGACGGCGTCACGCCGTTCATCGTGACGCCGCACCCGGACCTCCAGGAGCGCTTCGGGCCCGTGGAGATGCGACATGTTCACTGGAACGAGGATCGGTTCGAGCCCTACTGGCCGCACGTCGGGCTCAAGGTCGGCGACCGCATCTTCGTCGACATGTCGAGGGAGCGCGCGCGGGAGGTGGCCGAGGGCCAGCTCAAGCGCATCCTGGAGATGGAGCCCGACTTCATCCCCGAGGAGGACCGCGAGGGTTGGCTCGCCGACACGGCCGAGTCGAACCTCCAGCACCCCGATCTCATCGTCGTGACCCAGGAGGTGCTGGACCGGCTCCGGCGGAACCTTCCCAGGCCGTACAGGATGATGTTCGGCGGCGGTCGCTACGCGTGAGGTGGCTTTTGCCACACGGCAGATGGTAGGATCTTCCGATCCGAGGAGGAGGACGATGATGAGACGGACGGTGCTTCTGTTCCTGGTGATGACGATGGGCTGCGTGGCCGAGCCGGACCCCGACGTGGGCGCCTCTTCCGAGGAGCTGATCGGTGATACGACGCTCGCCGAGGTGGCCCTCGGAAGGGAGCTGTTCAACCACGGCGAGTTCGACGGCAACGGGCGTTCGTGCGCGAGCTGCCACACCACGGTGGAGAGGGCGTACGCGGTCGGGTACGGCAGGGCGCGCCAGGACGGCCTCGGACCCATCGCCGCCGCGTTGCGCGGCCTGCGGTTCGTGGAGGAGTACGCGACCTTCGATCTGGCGCCCGCGTTCGCGCAAGAGGTCTTCATGCTCGACCCGAACGATCCGCTCTTCCGCTCGCTCGACGCGAACGGCGGATCCGGCGACGACTACTCGATGCTGCTCAACGAGGCCCTGATCCGCATCCACCTGACGCTGCCTCCCAACGTGACGGTGGACGACTGCGGCCAGCCGGGCACCGACTGCATCGTGATGCCGAACGGCCAACACCGGGTGACGGTGTTGCGAAGCTCCCCCCAGGTCGCCGACACAGCGCTGTTGGAGCAGCGCGACGACCTGTTCGGCCGAACCGAGTCGGGCCTGATGTGGGACGGCCGAGAGCACACGCTGGAGCACCAGGCGCAGAGCGCGCTCGGCGATCACTTCGAGACGACGCACGTCCTGAGCCCGACCGAGAGCCGTGCGATCGCCGCGTTCCAGAGGCAGCTCTTCACGTCCGTGGGGACCGCGAGGATGGCCGCGTACGACGAGGATCCCGGGCTGCCCCCATGCACGACTCCGGCGGAGTGTCGGGGCCGGGAGTTCTTCGTGGTGCAGCCGATCAGCGTCAACGACATGGAGCACAGAGGGCTGTGTGCTGCCTGTCACAGCGGCCCGATGTTGAACCGCACTTCGCAGTTCAACCCTCTCCAGCCGCCCGGCATCCCGCTGGCGGACGGGACCTGCCCGTGCGGTCCGTTCGGAGAGCACATCCTTCCGGACGGAACGTGCCCCGGCGGGCACATGCCGATGGAGGGCCCGGTCGACATCGGCGGAGGCACACAGGTGTGCTTCCACCGGGTGTCCGCGATGACCAGCGAGCGGGAGCGTGAGGGGATGCCCCAGCGCACGTTCCGCTTCGCCCACCCGGTATGGGGCAACGTGGCGATCCGCTCCCACGATCCCGGACGGCCGCTCGTGACCGGCGACCCGTGCGGCGACGTGCCCGCGGCCTGCGCCGTGGCGCCCGGTGCCACCATCGTGCAGTTCCGGATCGCCTCGCTGCGCGGCGTCGGACGCAGAGACCGTCTCCTCCACGACAGCGCCGAGCACACCCTCCGAGATCAGGTCGTGTCGCTCCAGCAGGCGTTCATGGGGTTCGTGCCGCTGTTCCAGGCTCAGGGCAACCCGGACGCAGAGGCGTTCATCCTGAGCGATCAGGACGTGGACGACATCACGGCCTACCTGAGCCGGCTCTAGTCGGTTCGAGTCAAGTAGCAAGAGGCCACTGGCACTAGCCGGTGGCCTCTTCACTTTACCCCTTGACCAACGCTGGTTACGCCATATATTGAGACCGTCGGAAGGAGGTTCGGATGGCGCTGGTGGCTGGTGACAGGGTGGTGGTGGTTCCTGCGGAGGGCGCGAGCGAGTTCACGCGCAGGGTCTACAAGGGCCACGTCGGAACCGTGGAACGGGTTCTGGAGCATCCCACCGAGCGAGGCGGGCACTACGCCTGGGTGGTGTTCCACAGCCTGGTCGGTCACGAGGGCAACGTGAACACCCTCGACCTCCGCCTGGAGGTGCCCGGCGCCGTGGAGATGGTGCTCGCCTGAGCCTTGGGCGAGGCGAGGAGAGGAGAGACATGGGATCCAAGCACACGATCTGCGTCGACTTCGACGGCGTCCTCCACTCCTACGCGTCGGGGTGGAAGGGCGCGTGCATCATCCCCGACCCGCCCGTGGATGGCGCCATGGCCTGGTTGGTCGAGGCGGCGAGAGACCCGCGGCTGGAGGTTTGCGTCTACTCGTCGCGCTCCAAGGAGCCGGATGCCATCGACGCGATGAAGAGGTGGCTCGACCACCACCTCGTTCTCCACTTCGCGAAGGAGAAGGCGCAGGGGGCTGAGCTGGACCCGGCGAGCTGTGCGATGGCTGTCGTGGACGCGCTCCAGTTTCCGACCCAGAAGCCGGCCGCGAACATGACGATCGACGACCGGGCGTTCTGCTTCGGAGGACGCTTCCCGCCCATCGAGTGGATCGTCAACTTCAAGCCCTGGAACAAGCGAGGCCCCGAGCACGAGCACGCGCCCGTCGGTGCTCGCGCCGAGACCGGTGTGGTCCAGTTCGGCGACGACTGGCCGGGGGTCTACCTGCGCGGCGACGACGCGGGGCCGTTCGGCTTCTTCCTCCAGCAGTTCGTCGAAGGGGTCCGCAGCGGGCGCCAGCTCGGGCCGTTCGAGACCATCCAGATCGAGAGCTGGGCGGGCGTCCTGCGCGGCTGCGAGGTGCACGAGGGCCAGAAGAAGACGGTGCTCCGCCCCTTCGAGGAATGCCTGCCGGCCGAGCCCGAGACGCGAGTGTGCGAGTCGTGCGCCGTCGCCCACATGGGGGAGCCGCACTTCGGAGGATGCGAGGGCGGCGGTTGCCGGTGCACCGAGCCGCAGTGCCAGGCCGAGCGGAAGGGTGCGCGCATGGGCGCGGAGGATCCCGAAGACGATCCCCCGTCCGAACACCAGATCCTCGTGGACGCCGTCCTCAGCCTGGTCGAGGCCATCTACCCCGACTTCGCCGGCTATCTGCCGGACGCGGTGGACGCGCTCGCCAAGGCCGTGAACGAGGGCGGTGGCGTCGAGTACCTCTCTCGGGAGAAGCTGAACGAGGCGCTCTGGAGGGTCAGCCGGTGAGCGCGCGCCCGAAGTGGTCGATCGTGCTCGACGCGCTCCACACGGGCGTGCCGGTGACGTTGTTCGGGTACGAGGACGTGCGCCTCGACGAGGGTGGCGCCCTCTACATCACGCGCACGGCGACGTGCACCCAGACCGGCGAGACGTCCGAGCGACACCTCGCGGTCGATGTCTCCTTGCGCGACTTCCTCCGCGAGTGCCAGAAGCTCTCCGATGAAGAGATCCTGAGCATTGGCGCCAGCACCGCGCTGACCCAGCACCGCAGGAGCGAGCGAGACGGGCGGCGCCGATGATGCCGGCCTGTGAGCACTGCGGGGATGCACTTGGGTCGGACCCCAAGTGCCCCGTGCACGCCCCGACACGCGAGCGCGAGTACGTGTTCCCCAAGCCGCCAGCCGACTGGATCGCGGGAGCGATGGCCAAGGACTGGGGGCCGTGGCGCTGGGATCTCGACTCCTTCCGTGAGGCGCAGCGCTGGGGCGACTCGAACGGCTGCCGGCTCATCCTCGTGTCGGAGTACCACGACACCACGGCGAAGGACCCGTCCTACCACCTCCAGCTCTACATCGCGCCCAAGCCGAACCGGCGTCTGACCGGGCTGGACGAGCACTCGATCGCCAACCGGGACAAGGGCATGGAGCGCTTCGGACCGTGGTTGGAGGGCTTCCTGGCCGGCCGCGGCGTCATCTCGCCGGGCGAGAGGATTTGGACGTGACGACCGTTCGCAAGGAGAGCGAGCCGCTCGGGGACAACGAGCTGGTGATCGAGGTCATCGAGGACAACCCCGCCTCGAACCGGGTGGCGCTCACCCTCATGAGCAAGGGCCCCCAGGGCGAGATCGCGATCGGCCGCGCCAACCTCGGCCAGGTCTTCCGCAAGCAGACCCGGCCCCAGGCCGAGGCGCTGGTCGACACCATCCTCGGCTACCTCTCCAAGGGAGAGGGGCCGGCGCCCACGCCGATCGAGGCACAGATCAAGGCTCGGGTGACCGGCGTCCCGATCCCCGTGCCGGTGAAGGCGCGCGGGCCCGAGGGGCAGACCGGCGCCGGCATCGAGCTGGACCATCTGACCCGACGCGACTTCGCGGAGATCCTCCGGAAGCTCGCCGATCAGATCGAGACGAACGACCCCGCCGTGACGCTCCAGCAGCTCGACATCGAGCCCATCCGGGGCGGCGGCCAAACCATTGCGCTGAGGGCGGTGAGAAGATGACGGACCGACGCTTGAAGGACGAGGGCGGAACCATCTCCGGAGTGGCCATGGTGGCGGGCGTGCCGAACGCCAACGGCCTCATCTACCCGCCCGAGGTCGCCAAGAAGCTCGCCGAGGAGATGACCAAGAGCAGGTTCCTCTTCGCCGACATGAAGGACGGCCGGTTCGTTACGGTACCTCGGGCGCAGCTCCGGCTCGCTGCCGGGGAGGTTTCCGAGGCCACGTTCGACCCCGAGACTGGACGCGTGACGGTCCAGGCCAGGATCCTCGACACACCGTCCGGGCAACTCGTCAAGCAGGCCATGAAGGGACAGCGGGCGCTGGAGGAGATCGGTCTCAAGCCGAGCCAGCCGTTGGCGATGTCCGTGTCTGCGATGGGCACGCTCGATGGGGACATGGTGGTCGAAGCGGAGGCCCCGGTGCTCTCTATCGTCGAGGCCGGGGACATCGAGCCCAGCGGCGAGCGGTGAGCCTCCAGCCTCTTCTCGATGATCCGAGTACGCGGGAGCGCACCGAGCGTCTCCTGGCGCTGTTCGGGCCCGAGAACGAGGCGCTGGTCTGGTACCTCTGCGACCCCCTTCTCTCGGTCGACCTGCTCGACCCGGGGTGGGTCGAGAAGTTCGACGCTGAGCACCCGACGAGGCGCCCATGACGTTTGCCCGCTGCGAAGTGCCTTCGGTCCGGCCGGAACCCGGTTTCTCTCTTGACTGACGCAAACGATGCGCTAGGTTACAGCATGGCAATAACCGAAGAGGACACCAGGCCCTACTCCAACAGCGGGTGCTGCACGGACCGAAGGAGCCGAGACAAGGCGGCGGCCGAGGGCAAGAGCACCGACGGCTACAAGGCGTGTAACGCCTCCACGTGCATGCAGCTCCCCGAGGGGGAGTCGTGCTCGACCTGCGTCCACGAGACGCGCTGCAAGACGATGTTCGGCGTCAAGCCCGAGAACACCTGGTGCGACTTCTTCCCGCGCCGCTTCCTCAAGCGGAAGGAGGAGACCGAGAAGGGCTTCGTCCGGGTTCTCGCGGACGCGTGCAAGGCGATCGGGGTCGCTCCCGTCGCCGAGCGTCTGGGGATGACCGAGGACATCATCCAGCAGTGGCTTCTCGAAGTCGGTCTGCCAGCTCCGGAGGACCGGAAGAGGCTCGTGGCGCTCCTCCGTGAGGGGCCCGACGTCGAGCGGGCAGCCAAGCGCACCATGCGCTCCTCCGACAGTCCCCCTCCGACCGTCCATCACGTCACGAATCCGGAGCCTCTCCTCGTGCTCGGTCCGCCCAAGGCCAAGGTCGCCGACCTGACCCTGCCTCAGGTCGAGGCGAAGCTCCGGGACCGCGGCGTCTTCGAGCTGAACACCCGGATGATGGGCGATCGGGTCACCCTGACGGCGAAGCTCGATGGCCTTCGGGAGCAGATCTTCGAGGGGCCGACCCTGGTCGACGCCCTCGAAACCCTCCTCGCCCACCCAAAGATGGCTTGACCAACGGTATCTAGCCAGTAGTATCCCCGTCATGTTCCTTCGGCGGCTGGTCTCGAACCTCCTGGGTGCGGTGTACGACGCGGTGTGGCCTCCCGAGGAGGCTCCCTGGGTTTCCTGGGAGGAGAGGACGGTCCCGCCAAGGCCACCGGAACCCGCGGAGACCGGCGCACCTCTCCGGGAGCACATCGAGTCCGGCGCCATCGACCTGGAGAGCTTCGACTCCCTCACGCGCGGAGCCGCCTCAGGCTGGGAGGTTCGTGGACCACGCGTCGACCTCACTGACGAGGACTGGGAGAAGCTTCGCGACGTGCGGTGGGACCACGTTCTTGTGGCGTTCCATCCCAGGCCGGATCCGGGCGCGCTCGTCCACACTATCGAACAGGGCCACATCCTGGTGGATGCCGGGGGTGCGCCGGTGGCCAGGGTGAAGGAGGGGCCGATCCAGATCGGTCTCGGCTGTCGGTCCTTCATCGCCGTCGAGTGGCTGGCCGACGACTACATGGCGCGGCGAGCAGCACGCCTGGAGCTGGCGCCGTGGATTAGGGCCGGCGGGCCGAGCGAGGAAGAGATCGGCGAGTGGGTCGAGGATGCTATTCGCGGCCAGATCGATCTCGACGAGAAGAACGGTCTTCTCCGGCCAGGGTTCGCGGCGATCTTGCGTGAGCGGTTCGCCAAAGGGATGGAGTGCGCCGAGTTCTTCTCGGAGTACATCGCCAGGAGTCGCAGATGACCGAGCGGAAAGACAGCGTCAAGATCCTGAGGCAGACGTGCCACTGGGACACCGAGAGGGGGTGCTACGTCGGGCGCGTCTCGGCCGCCGAGCTGCGCGCGTTCGAGCGGGAAGATGCGCCCGCCTGGCGCGTCGAACTGCTGCCTCTCGGGCAGGAGGCTCTCCAGATCGTCGCGGAGGCGGACACTCTCCAGCAGGCGGAGGCCGGGGCGGTCGCCAAGATGCAGGGCGCCATGCGCATGATGGCGCTCTTGAACGTCTTCGCGGGCGCGTCGATGACCGCGGCCGAGGCGGTCGTGTTCTTCCTCGCGCGATGGGCGCGTCTGCCTCCGCTCGTGCGCGCCGGGTGGGCGTGCGGCGAGGTCGAGCAGTTGCGGAACCTCATGCGCCGCCGGATCGACAACAAGGCGTTCCACAAGCGCTTCACCAGGCTGGACCGGCGGGAGCGCGTGAACGCACTCTTCGCTCAGGCGGACTCGGCCTGGATCGATCTCCTGATCTCGCTCACGGCGGACGCCGATGGGGAGGCCGAGCGCGCCGGCATCGACCTCGACACGAAGTACGCTCCTCTCGACGGCTGGGAGCATCACGAGGACATGAAGGCGGCGCTGAGCACGCGCGAGTTGGCCTCGTCCTTCATGGAGGATGGGGAGCTGGAGAAGCAGCTCGTCGACTCGGCCGGCGAGGAGATGGGCCGCGAGATCGACGCCGAGGTGATGAGGGAGTGGGACGAAGTCGCGGGCAAGAAGCCGAGCTTCGCCAGCGAGCTGCGCGATCTCATCAACCGTCACTCCAAGGAGAACGGGAGCGGCACCCCGGACGACGTCCTCGCCACCTTCATGCTCCAGAGCCTCGGCGCCTACGAGGCCACGGTTCGGGAGCGCGACCGGCGGGCAAAGGGGTGAGCGCGGACCGCAACACCGCGGGCCCCTTCGCGCGTCCCTGCGCGCGCGAGGGGTGCTCCTTCATCGCGCTCAGCGGCGACATCTGCCGCTGGCATGCCGACGAAGACAGGGAGAAGCGGACCGCGAGGCTCCTCTACGTGCACTGGGATCCGATCGGTTGCGTCGTCCCGGAGGATGAGTACGCAGCCTACGCCAAGCCGGTGGTCGAGATGATCGATGCCGCGGCGACGCGCGACGACGCGATCGCTGTGCTGGCGGGGTACCTGGTGTGGGTACGTGTCGCCGTGATGGGCCTCGATGGCGACGCCAAGTCCGTGGCGCACGAGGCGAACGTCGCCAAGCTGCTCGTCAACGAGCTGGGCTCGTGGAACCGATTGGACGAGCGCGCCAAGGGCATCCAGGACGCGCTCCGGGCTGCCCGTGGGTCGGACGTCCGAGAGGGATGGTCCGCACCCGTCGAGGCGATCGAGGCGATGATCGTGAGCGAGGCGGCCGACGAGTGGGATCACGTCCGTGGTGTGGCGCTGAACGTTCTCGTCGGCGGAATCACGGCGGAGACCCCCTATCCGAATCCCGCGATCATGGCCCGCGCGATCGCATCCGGGGTCATGGCGGGCAAGGTGCGCAAATGACGGTCTCGCTGCGGTTCGGCTCCTCGCCAGAGGAGCAGGAGGAGGCCCGGGGCATCGTCGGCGCGATGCGCGAGGGCTACCTCGAACGCAAGAACGCCGAGCCCCAGTACGTCGACAAGGAGGGGCGTGCGGTCTACCGCATCCTCCTCCACGGCTTCCGCTGGGTGAAGTACGACCTCTCCGCGTACAGCGCGCAAGACGGGCCGGACCGGCAGTGGAACGTCGGTCGCGACTTCAACGGCAAGACCTGGGGTGCCGTTCTTCACTACACCGGCGAGGATGGTCAGGCCGAGATCAAAGAGATCGCCGAGGGCCTGCGCACGATGCGTGAGGCTCGCGAGAAGTGCGAGCACGAGGCTCGGCGGATGCCGTGGTACGAGGGCGCGCCGTGGTGACGGTCGCCTCTAGCCAGCGCTGGCGGAAGAAGGGAGAGACCGTCTTCTGGACTGTCGTCTCCATCTCCAGCGACCAGCAGACGATCGGGCTCTCGGGCCCCGGGCCATGCCGCGGCATGAGGTACGTGACTCCCGACGACTTGGAGTCGGACTGGGAGCAGGTCCGGTGATCGTCATCAACTTCATCTGCGACGAGCCCGGGTGCCAGAGCGTGCAGTCGGCCGGGTTCGAGCACGAGCACGAGACCTACGGCGACCTGCTCCGCGTGATGAGCGAGGTCGGCTGGAAGGTCTCCGGCGGGCCCGAGATGGGCACTGTCGAGCTTCGGTGCCCCGTCCACGGGGAGCGAGGACACGATGACCCAGCGTGACGAGATCGTGGCCCTGGTCGGCAAGCTCGATACCGAGAAGACCAGGGATCTGGCGACGAAGATCGGCAACATCCTCGGCCGTGCGCAGAACAGGCCCGAGTATGGTGGCGAAGCCGACGGGAGCGTGAGCGAGCCGGTCTACAGCGCTGCGCGCGATGCGACGAGGGCGTTGCACCAGCTCGCCGACACGATCGACAGGCTCCACATCATGCTGGGAAGGGAGGGGGCGTGACCGACGTCATCGTCAGGGTGCCGAAGTCCGAGATCGAGCACTTTTGGGAGGAGGTGCCCGGTGCGCGCATCGAGTGGTGGACGCTGGGCCGCCGACCGACGCAGTTCTTGCGAGGCGACTTCGTCTTCTTCGCCATCGGCGACGAGGTCGTGGCGTGCGCCTCGGGCGCCTACCACGTGAGCGGCGAGCTTCATTCGGACGATGGCCGGACATGGCACGGTGAGCACCTCATCTGGCCGGTGCACTACTTCCAGAAGTTCGATCGGCCGTTCCCTCTCTCGGCAATCGGAACCCAGGTTCCGAGAGGCTTCGCGTACGTCAAGGACGGCACGCTCCGGCAGCACGCGGCGGGTCAGCTCGCCCGCGAGAACCCCATGGGAGACAGGTGATGCAGCTCTGGGCCATCCAGACGAAGCTCGCTCAGGAGGACTCGACGAAGTTCCTGGTCGACACGTTCCAGAAGCTCGGGCTGAACTGGGCCGCCTTCCCGGTGCGTCCGTTCGATCATCGCGTGCCCGACTTCGGTTGGGAGGAGGGGCCGATCGTCTACTACGGGTCGACGGGGCTCATCCAACGCGTCCACGGGAACCCGGCGCTTCGCGAGCGGGCGCGCCTCTTCTACGACGACGTGAAGCACCGGCCGAGCTGGTACGGGGCTCGCCTGGGTGAGGCGTGGCTCAATCACGAGGCGCAGACGAAGACGGTGTGGGAGGTCTTCGCCATGCCGCCGAGCGGCGAGAGGTTCTTCGCCCGACCGGACAGCGGGCTCAAGGTGTTCGCCGGGCACGTCTCGACCCTCCGAGACTTCCGGGACCTCCTCGACCGTCATCGACAGGCGGGCTTCATCAAGACCGACGACACCGTCTGGATGAACCGGCCGCTCGCCATCGAGCGCGAGTACCGGACCTGGATCATCGGAGGCGAGGTCGCGGCCGTCGTCGGCTACAGGCGGGACGACCGGGTGAATCCGTGGGAGCCGTTCGACACCGAGCGGGCGGAGGTCTTCCGGTACGCCGAGGAGCAGGGGCGCAAGCTCGCGGAGCTGGAGGCGTTCGTGCTCGACGTCGCGCGGATGGCAGACGGGAGCATGCGCGTGGTCGAGGTCAACGACATCCACGCGTCCGGCTTCTACCTGCCCGAGCACATCCTCGACGTCGTCGCGGAGTGGTCGAACTTCGTGGCGAAGTACCCCCATGGGTAGCACCAAGGTCGAACTGGTCGCGCTCCTCAGGGAGCGTCAGGGCCGAGGCAAGGATCGGAGCCACGCGCTCGCACGCGTGATCGAGCGCGCGCGAGCTGGCGTGTATCACGACTGGGATTCCGATCTCGACACACCCAAGATCCAGCTCGTCAACGACCTGTCGGCCGTCAAGCGCGTCGACCTCTCCGACATCATCGAGAAGGTGAAGGAGGGCGAGTTCGACGACGAGCCGCCGACCGCCCAGCAGCTCGAAGAGCTGCGCCAGAGCGTCGGGGCCGAGGTCTACGACAAGCTCTTCCCCGAGGACGCGAAGCGGCGAGGCCAGGCGTGAAGCCGAAGGTGATGAGGGTCCCGGCCGATCTTCGCAAGGAGATCGAAGAGGCAGCGGCGGACATGGGCGTGCCGCCCGAGTGGGTGCTCCGCGCCTGCGTCCGACTCGGCCTGCGCGAAGAGGACGGGCCGATGAACGAGCTGGTGAGCGCCGTCCAGGACATCCGCGACGACCCCAAGAGGGTCACCCGGATGCCGCGCTACCACCGAAAGAAGACGGAGTGATCGATGAAGACCGAGTTCCACGCTGTGGCCGAGATCATCGAAGGCAGGGTCGAGTCTCCGCTCGACGTCGACGTGATCCCCAACAAAATGGGGATCAACCTCTGCGCCGTGGAGGGGCTGAGCTGGACCCGGCAGGATGACGGGCAACTGGTGAGCCTCACCATCCACTTCCAGCCGGCTCCGGCCGATTCCCGCTGATGGCCCACTTCCTCCTCAAACACGAGCGCCGCGCGCGATGGGTGACTCGGACCCTCGCTGCGGTGACCGTTCGCGTGGTGCGGCGGGGCGGCCAGAGGACGCTGGTGGTGCAGACCGCGGACGAGGTGGAGCGCCCGATCGGCATGCTCAAGACGGGCGTGTCCATCGCGCCCCTTCCCGAGGGGGTTCGGGTGCTGGACTCCGAAGGCGACGCGATCCCCCCGTCCAGGCGCTTCTGGGTCACGACGGACACCATCGATCCGTTCCACATGCTGATCGACACCGAGGATCTGTGATAGGTACAGGGGTGGTGTCGAGGGTCCACCGGAAATGGTCTCGGGAGGAGACCACCTACTCACAGTGGCTTCGTGAGGCCGACCCCGAGGAGCTGACCGACTCCGAGCAGGCGATGCTGCGCGCCGAGCTGGACTGGGACCGCGACAACCCCTACGCGGTCGCCCAGCTCGAAGCCATGGTGGGCGCGCACGTGGCTCTCCGGCGCGACATGGCCACCCTCGCCGACTCGTTGGAGGTGGGGGTCCCTCGGACCGGGCTCCTCCCGCGAGCGTACCCCCAGGGGACGAGGTTCGCCGTGTTCGCGCGCGCGGGCAGGTACCTTCTGGGCCGCATGGCGGGGGAGGGCGTGGCCTACCTGCTTCGGCCTGAGTGGGTCACGATGGTGAGGGCCCCGATCGGAGGAGAGTGACCATGCCCCAGTACCCCCAGGCCGCGTATTCGACCGACCGCGACACCCTCTACCGGAACACCGATCCCACCCACCCGGACCAGTACCTCCTCGCGGGTGCCGAGAACGATCGAGGGTTCGTCACCTGCTACGTTCACATCCCGGTCACGCGCAGGGACGGAGCCGTGGTCTTCCGGGCCGCGGGGCGCACCTCGATCTACAAGCGGCGGGTGCTCCAGGCCACGGGCCGCTTCGTCGAGGTGCCCCGGCCGTTCGTCCTCGTCCGCGACGACGGCCACGAGATCACGTACGGGTGAGCCGTGGATCTGCTGTTCCTCGACCTCGATGGCGTCCTCAACGCGCACGACTACGACTGGATGGCCGATCGTGGGCCGCACCACCTGAACGAGGGGATGTGCCGGCGGCTCGACCGCATGCTCGGGGCGACGGGCGCGTCGATCGTCCTCTCCTCGGCCTGGCGCTACCACATCGGCATGGACCGGATCGAGGTCTGGCTCCGCGAGCGCGGCGCCACGCGCGCGAGGGTGGTGGGCCGCACGCCGATGGGCGAGGAAATGGGCTACGAGCTGGGCCCGATCCCCTTCGCGAACGGCCACAAGATGTGGCTGGGCGAGCACCGGGGGCGGGAGATCCAGGCGTACCTGGACAGGCAGCCTGGCGTACGGGGCTTCGCCATCGTCGAGGATGCCGCCGATCTGGGGGGCCTGGAGCATCGGTGCGTGAGAACGAAGTCCGACGTCGGCCTCCAGGACGAGCACGTCGACCGGCTGATCGCGCTCCTGGAGGGGTCATGAAGATCTGCCGCGAGCCGCCCGGCGTCCTTGGTCCCCGCGCTTGCTGGGTCGCGATCGACGGCCCATGGCTGTACCTATCCGAGTCGCTCTTGGGTCTCCTGTTGGAGATCGTGGCCGAGTGGCGCTCCGACCGGAACCTGGTGGGATAGATGCCGGTCCGCGAAGTCCGCAAGCGCTCGGGTCCGCCCATCTACCAGTGCGTGGGCTGCGGGGTCTCCCAGGTCCAGATCGGCAAGCGCAACGGGGAGTGGCTGCCGGTCCCCGGCGGGCACGTCTGCGGCAAGGATCCGTGCCGGGAGAAACTGGGCCTCCCCAGGTTCGTTCCGCCGGACGAAAAGCGTTGACTGTTGATCGTGATGCGCTAACGTGTGGCGTATGACCACCAACACCACTCAGTCGCGGGTGGTCATCCGCCCGCGGATCCCGGTCTTCGTCTCGGCCGAACGCACCGTCCTGTCCCCCATGGGGCATCGGTTCGATCGGACGACGGAGGTCGACGTCGCGCTCTTCCTGACCGAGGAGGGCGGCCGTCGCATCGTTCGGATGCACGGCGGCCCGACCGGCCGTGAGGCGTTCGAGCTGACTCCGCAGAACGTGCGGCTACTCCAGGAGTGCTCCTGGGTGGCGTCGCCCGGCGAGCGCGGGTCGCGCGATCGTCTCGTCGTGCCGTCTCGGCAGCTCGCACGGGCATTCGCTTCGTGGGGCGTCGAGGTCGAGGAGACCGAGGTCGCTGCGTGACGACGAAGCGCTACTCGGTCCTTCTCGGGCACCATCCCACGGGCAATACCGAGCCGGGCACTCTGGTGCTCGACTTGGCCTCCTCGCATCCCGAGACCCTCGCCTTCCAGGTCTTCTCGACCCGGGGGCGGGGGGCGCTCCTTTACCAGGGTGAGACCTGGGCCGAGCGGCGCGATCCACCGGGCTCGTATCCGCTCTGTCCGAGCGGGTACGAGATCCTCCGGTTCGACACGAACCGCGAGTCGACCGACTCCTTCTCGTTCTTCACCGTCGTCGCCGACGAGATCCTGGCCGGCGCCAAGGCGCTGCGCCGGAGCAAGCCCAGGCCCAAGCCGGCCACGAAGTTCGCCGACGACGAGACGTGGACCTGCGCCTGCTGCGGGCTGCGCGTCATGAGCCGCGGCTCGGACAACCCCGGCTGGAAGGGCGTCCAGATGTCGCCCAGCTCGCCCGTCTACACCTACTACTGCACCAAGCCGAAGTGCGTCGAGGCGCGCGACCAGGCGATCGACCAGGCCAAGATCAACTGGGGCTACGAGGACACCTCCGACGCGCCGCCCGAGAACGATCCGCCCCCCGAGGGTCCCGTCGAGCATCAGGCCCCGATGGGGATCCTGACCAACCGGAGATAGCTGTGAGCGTCCTGCCTCGCAATCACGAAGGCCCGTGCGGGCAGGTAAAGAAGGGGTGAAGTCGATGAGCAAGTGCTACCTACTGGGCCAGCTCGACGGGGATCGGATCGTCGGCGTCATGGTCTGCGGTGAGACGCCGTGGACGATGACGAAGTACGACCGCACCGAGTACATCATCGTCGCCGAGGGCACGGGCGAGACGTTCCAGTCCGCCAAGGACAGCCTGCGCGAGATGTACCCGGCGTACATGCCCAAGCTTGCTGCGCGCTTCCCTTTCCCCGAATGAGGTGGCTCCGACGAGCGCGCGTGGCGTGGAAGCGCCTCCTCTCGCGGGCCAAGCTCGTGCCCTCGTTCTGCAAGGTGTGCGGGCGGGATGTGCGTGACTTCGTTGCGCCCGATGATGTCTGGGAGCGGGTGGTCGGCGACCGCGGGACCGTGCGCTGTTACGATTGCTTCGCGGACGCGTGTGCGCGCGCGGGTCTCGAACGGACCTGGCGTCTGGTGAAGCTGGACGAACAAGGAGCATCCTGATGGCCAAGAAGCGACCGATCCCCTTCCTCTCCTTCCGGTTCTACCTGGACGCGGGCCCCGGCACGGCCGAGAAGTGCGCGACACCGCGCATGGGCTCGAACTGGGGCGGCCTCACGTCCTGGAGTCCCCAACTCTCTACGCAGAGCTGATCGAGCGGAACCTGCGCGAGGTCACCATCGTGATGATGGGCCGCGAGCAGGGCGTTCGACGCGAGGTCACCTATGCGCTGGGAGCCCCTATGCGCCACCTCGCCGTGGACCTCGACTCGATGAGGAACGACATGGCCCTCGACCGGGTACTGTTTCCCGACGCCACGCTGATCCGGATCCGTGACTTCGGCGCCGAGTCTCAGGAGGGGGAGAGCGCCGAGGGATGAGCGAGGTCTACGTCTCGGTCGACATCGAGTGCGACGGTCCCTGCCCCGGGCTGCACTCGATGCTCTCCCTCGGCGCGGTCGCACTCGACCCGTCCAAGGGCATCGGTCGTGAGGCCGTCCTCGGCACCTGGACCGCGAACCTGGAGACAGCTCCCGGCGCGCGCACCGACCCCGAGACGA
>Ga0172382_10002677_pt1 | contig 29293 bp, 28 predicted proteins | sample Leawel138RmetaG_FD_122245 | JGI IMG/M metagenome (GOLD analysis project Ga0172382, IMG submission 122245) | Leachate microbial communities from a municipal landfill in Southern Ontario, Canada - Leachate well 138R metaG | ecosystem: Engineered > Solid waste > Landfill > Unclassified | place...
CCCATCCGGGTCAGAGGCCGGATGATGCGGGCCTGGGGACGCTTGCGTAGAGAGTCGTCTCCATCCAGGATGAAAAGGCCGGGGTAGCCGGACAACAGGCCCGCCAGCAGTCGCATGGTGGTGCCGGAGTTTCCGCAGTCCAGCACGTTTGGGGGCTCTTTGGGTCCGGCCGCTCCCCAGCCCTGAACCTGCACAGCTCCGCCAGTGTCCTTTTCGATGCGACACCCCAGTTGCCGCAAAACCGATGCGGTACTCTCGACGTCAGCTCCAGTGGAGAGCCCCCCGATGACGCTGGGAGTGGAAGCCAGACCTGCAAAAATCAGGCTGCGGTGACTGAGACTCTTGTCACCGCTGAGGGTCTGGGTATGTTTCCAACCAGCGGCCCCGCCGAGCCGTATCCTCAAGACAGGATTCCCACCTCTCTCATCACCGCTTCCACTTGCCGCTCCTGCTCCTTGCTGGCCGGGCCCAGGGGTAGCCGTACGCCGCCGGCTGGGCGACCCATCAGCTTGAGGGCGTGCTTCACAGGCACCGGGTTGCAGGTGATAAAGAGAACTTCAAAGAGGGGAAAAAGCTTCTTATGGATGGAGGCGGCCTTCTCCACTTCTCCGGCAAAGAAGGCGTCGACCATCTGCTTGATCTGGCGACCAGCCACGTGTCCGGCCACCGACACCACACCCTGGCCACCCACCGCCAATTGAGGCAGGGTCTGACTGTCATCGCCGCTGTAGGTTTCCAGTTCCGCCGAACTCAGAGCCAATTGGCTCTCCAGGCGGCTCACCGGATCGATGGGTAGGCTCTGCTTTACGGCTGCCATACGAGGGAGTTCAGCCAATTCCCGTAGGACCGAAACGGGGATTTCAATGCCGGTTCGACTCGGAATGTTGTAGAGCATGATCGGTATATCGGTGGCTTCGTGCACCGCTTTGAAGTGCTCCAAGAGCCCAAGGGGATTGGGCTTATTGTAGTAGGGTGCTACTAGTAAGAGGGCGTCGGCGCCGGCCTGCTGGGCCTTGACAGAAAGCTCGATGGTACTACGAGTACAGTAAGACCCGGTCCCGGCGATAACCGGCACGTCGACGGCTTGCTTGACCGCCTTCCACAACTCCACTTTCTCCTGACTGGAGAGGGTGGGAGCCTCACCGGTAGTGCCGCAGATGACCAGCGCGTCGTTGCCGTCTTCCACCAACTGCCTGGCCAAGGTGGCCGCCCCTTCAAAGTCGATCTCCTGGTTCTTCTTGAACGGGGTCACCATCGCGGTTAAAAGTCTTCCAAATCGGCCGCCCATATCTGTTTCCTCTCTCAGGTCGTTGAAACGCCGTTCGGAACTGGAGCACTGCATTCCCTCCGGCTTCGGTCAATCGTCGTCCCAGGGGACGGTGCAAGTCAAGAAATACCCCCGCAGCCCGCCTTGCGAGTCGAAGTAAGCGGTGCGGGTGTGTTCCTCGTCCCAGGCTACGTGAAACTCTAGCGCCCAGGTGTAGTTCGGACTGTCCTCACGAACGATGCCTATCAAGAGCCAGTGGTTGTCAAATTCTGCTACGTCCCGCTCGAGATCGCTCAGAATCCTCTCCATCAGTTCCGCCTCTTCAGCCTCGTCGTAGGCTTCTTCGATCTCTCGAAACTCCTCCACTCCAAAGTCTCTGGCGTGTTGCACGCGGGTTTCGATGGATTTCCAGAACTCCAAGAGTTCCTGGCAGAGGCCCTCCTCGGGGCCCCTCTTGGAGCCGGGCAGTAGAAAGCGAACCGGTACATTTCCGACTTTATAATGAGCAAGCGAGCCGGACCAGCTCCCCCATTCGTAGGTGAGTCGTCCCAACTGGGGGTGGTCCAACTTTTTGCGGCTTTTTTCGTAGAGCAAGGCAACCCCGCATAAGAGCAAAAAACCCCCGATCCCTACAGAAAGTAGCCAGGTAACCGCTTGCGACGACCCCTCGTCCACCTTAGCCCCAAAACCCCCTGTGGTTTGCGTACTTCTTCTTCCAATTCTCCTTGAAGAGTTCCAGATCCATCAATAGATTCTTCATTAGCTGTTTTTCTTCGGCCCGCTCGGCGAAGCGGGCAAATACCCCGAAGGTCACAAGCAGCGCACCAATCCCCCAGGTTACGAAATGACCGATACCGACTCCGAGAATGAGGGTGGCGTTGCCGAGCTTGCTGTAGCGGCTCTGGTTGTGTTTGCGCACCTCTCGACCAGAGATCTGGGCCAGGGACTCCACCGTTTCCACTAAGGCCCGTCCGGCCACCCGGATCCGACGTGCTCGCTCCTCGCCATCGGCCAGGCCGAAGCCGGAAAGGTCATTGGCCAACCCATCGGCGCTGAGAAAACAGATCAGGCCGCAAGGGCTGGTCGGTACCTCGAAGCTCTCGTCCTGGACGGCTGCACCGTCCTGTATCCAGATACACTTTGAGGAGCGATGCCGCAAATCCCAAATATGGGACCCCTTCCCCTCGGAGGCCTGATCCGAAGACAGGACCGCGTAGACCGAGATCATGGCAGCCATGGCTGAAGATTCTACCGGTTCTACCGCCTCCATCATCTTGCGAGTAATGGTTTCTAAGCCGGCCCCGTCCATCAATTCACTATTCTGGAACTCCTTATGAGGCAAGAAAGTGCCGGAGGGCCAGCGCACCTCGGGTAGGTCAGCTTCGATGAACGACAACGCGATGGGAAAGGAGGAACTATTCCAGCCGTATTTGGGGCAGTGCGGCAAGGCATCAAAACGCTGACCGTCCACCACTAAGGGTATGGGACTGGTGTAACAATACTCCTTCAAGGCCGCAGACACGATGCTATTGGTTCTCCCAGCTTCCACCGTGGAACTGATCCAGTTTGTCCCGGCCCGGCTGTGAGTCACTGTCAGTTTCAGACCTTCGCCGGGATCATCGAAGGAAACTCGACGGCAGCGCTCTCCATCCCAAACCAGAGATTCGAGCTGGCTATCGAAATGAAGCTGAAAAGCCCGTTTCTCACCCAGGCCCAGCGCCCATAAGCCACTCACTAGATGGTTAACGTGACGAATCTTTGAGGGTTCAGGATCGAAAAAAGCCGCTTCCACTTCGTCGATATCCCAGTTGTAAGCACCCTCAAAGCTGAAGGTCATGACCCGTCCAGCCAGGGAGACCTTGACCGCGTTAGTGTTCCCCGAGGCGACGGCGGCTTGAAACAACTTGACGGCCCACGCTCCGGAGAAAGGAAGTTGAAATCCGGCGAGCTTTTGAAGTGCCTTGTCCCGGGCCAGGGTAAAGCTACCTTCTCCTTGTTGCTCACCCTGGGAGGATTGAGACTGTAGAAACCGTTCGAGTTCCGAAATGTGTTCCATGGATCGTGGGAGCTATTCTCCAGCCCCTGGCCCCGGCTTTCGGGCCTGAAACAACCCCCACTGGTGGGCCCCCAGACGACAATGCCTGAGCTTTGCTTTCCAGGCCAGCGGCAGGGCCAGACGGCTGGTCCAGTGCAGCCCGTCGATGGCGTCCATGCGGGATAGTTCCATCTTTAAGGTTTCTAAAAGCAAGGCTGTTATATTTTCCGACCGCACCTCTTCAAAGCCTGCTTCCGTCAGGAATTGAGAGTACTCGTCCAACGAATGCAGGGTGTAGTGCCTGGTCTCCATGTAGACTCGGAAGGTAAACGGCCAGGGGCGCGGGCCACAGCAATAGTCCGTGAAAAGTAATCGCCCTCCGGGTTTAAGCGCGCGAAACAGCCGGGCAAAGAGTTCTGGCTTGTCGTCGATATGAAGGAAAACGTCTCGACTCACCACAACGTCGAATTCACCGCGAAAGTCGATCTCGAGACTATCCAAGTCAAGAAAGGTTACCCGCTCCTCAAGGCCACGTTCCCGGCACCGGCGATTGGCCTCGTTGACCAGCCCTAGGCAGAGATCGATGCCCACCACCTGGGCCTGGAACTCCTGAGCCAGAAGAAAAGCGCAGCCTCCTACCCCGGAGCCCACATCCAGGACGCGCAGACCCTTCGGCAGCTCTGCTTGCTCAAAAAGGCCCAGCGCTATTTCCCGTCCACCGGGACTGAGGAAGTCATCTCCGAAAACGGTTTCGTAGGCCCGAACATTTTGCTCGCTGTATTGTTTCGTTTGTAATTTAATCTTGGGGGTCACTCGAGGCATACTATACTCACCTCCCGCTGAGTTGTACACTACACCCTGAAGAGGGAGGACCCTATCCGGTAGGACCAATCTTCTATTCGAGCACCCACCTCCCGAAGTCTGGGAGCCAACTCCGATGTCCCCCAGACCACCACGAAAAACTCACGAGTGTCATCGCTCACCTTGGTACGCTGGGAGTCTTTGACCGGACTACCGGCCGGGCCAACCTGGTCACACACCACCAGCAGACCCTCTAGCTTCAGTTCTTGCCCCGAGGCATTGAAGACATAGCTCTCCTGAGCCGTACCTTCTCGAAATTCGGTTGCTCCCTGGAGTTTCTCGGCGTCCAACACGCTGATAGGGAAACCCGACTCTGCTGACACTTTGTTAAAAAAATCTACCACCGGATGGATGGAGGGGAGGGGCCAAGCCTTGAGCAGGAACTCGGAGGCAGGCCTGCCGCGACCCGACGGTTTGTAACCTCCATATCGAAGCAAGGTCCGAATTGCCATCCTTACCTCCTCCGGTATGGTGGGAACTTCACTAGGGCCTGTGGACATTCAGCCTTCGGTCACCAAACTTGTTCATTTTCCACCTCCTGAAGCGAAATTTTCCTCAAATAGGTCCACTATTTCACAGAAAATTCCACTTCAGGAGGAGAAAAATGTCCTGCGTTTGGCTCGGAATGCCAAATGTCCACAGGCCCTAGAGAGCGGTCCGAGAAACCCGACTCCGTTCCATTGCAGTTCATAAACCAGCGGAGAAAAATCTGGATTCAGAGCTTTCCTCTATCCGACCCTGAAAAGATCTTGAACTCGAACTCCCTGGGCCGCCAAAACCTCGCCGACCCAACTCTCCATGATATCGTGGAAGCGACCACAAAACTGAACTCCTACACGACTTCCATGGTTCCAACGAACCTGGGCTTGTACCGGGGTCAGTCCGTGCATGCCTACCGATACGGTCTGGCCTGGCAGCAAGGATTGCTCATTCCCGGATCGCTCGAACCCTACTCCCAGCAGGGACAAGTCCAGGGCCTCTACAGTTTCCGGCGTGCCGATCGGTCCACCCTCTTCCAGAACTTCCAGGTCCACCAGGCACGGAACCCTGGAAAAAACCCGTTTATCGCTACCTTCCACAGGGCAGTCAAGAATGCTTTGCATTGTACAAATTCGTCCTCTCACGATGGCATACAATCTTACCCTGGATACTCCTTCGTAAACATGTCAACATTGGCATATTAAAGCATTTATGGCGGAGACAATTCGGCCAAACGCAGGGCAGCCTTTTCTCCCCACTCTCCCTGCTTCTTTTGATCCAGAGCGGTGAAAAGCTCCCGGGCCAGCTCAACTTTGCCCTGGCGCTGCAGAGCAACTCCCAGCAGGTAAAGGCCTTCAGGTTCGCCCGGGTTGAAACCAAGACCGCGGCGGAGGAAGTCTTCAGCTCTGGCGTCCTCGCCAATCTCCAGGAGGGCGTGACCGAGCTTCACGTAGTGCTGGTATCGGTCGCCGTGGGTGGTCAGGAGTTGCTCCAGAAGAGCGGCCGCTCGAGCCGGCTCGTTCAGACGACGCCGGTACGCCGCCGCCTCCAGGATCGCCTGTTCTCGCAGGTCGTTAAAGCGCAGGGCAACCTCCATCTCCTCCACCGCTTCCGAAAGTCTGCCCCGGCTCTCTAAAAAGTATGCGAAGTACAGGTGAGTCTCACCCAGGTTGGGATGAACAGTGAGGCTGGACCGAAATTCACGTTCGGCCCGCTCATCCAATCCGAGCTCAGCGGCTGCCCGGGCCTGATAAACCCCCAGCATCGGCTGTCGAACCTCCACTGCGGGGATCGCGTCAAACATCTCCAGGGACTTCTGAAATTCGCCCTGCTCAAAGTAAGTGAGCCCCAAATTGTAGGCGGCGGCCTCCCGGGTGGATCCGTGCTCGAGGGCTCGCTCGTAGTACTGCCGTGCCCGTTCCCACTCTTTTCTCTGGAAAGCGGTATTGCCCCGCTGCAGGAGGCTGTCCGGGGCCAGACACCCGGCCACAGAAAATATCCAGTAAAGCAGGCCAAACCAGACAGCCAGGTATGCTCTGGAAGGTTTCATCAATGGCCGGTACTTCGAGAGCGCGGCCCCGTTATTCCTGGCCCCCCGGAAGGTGTGCCGATCCCCGGTTTCGAACAGTCTGGCCCCAGGAGGCAAAGTGTCAGTAACCCCAGTAGCCAACGAGCTCAATAAAGAACAGCGTTTGTATCGAATCCGCCACGGACTGGCCCACGTCATGGCTCAGGCCGTTCTGGAGATGTTTCCGGAGGGGAAGATCGCCATCGGTCCTCCCATTGAAAATGGGTTTTACTACGACTTTGATCTCCCCCGGGCCCTCACCGATGCGGACCTGAAGAGTATCGAAAAGCGGATAAAAAACATCCTCAAGAAGCGGCACGAGTTTCAGTATCGCGAGCTGAGCGCCCAGGAGGCCCGGGAGCTATTCGCCGACCAGCCTTACAAACTCGAACTGATCGAGGACCTGGAGAAAAACGATCCCGAGACCGTGCTCTCCACCTACAAACATGACACCTTCGAAGACCTCTGCAAAGGCCCCCACGTCAACAACCTGGGGGAGATCCACGGCAAGGCATTCAAGCTTCTTTCGGTGGCGGGGGCATACTGGCGGGGGGATGAAAAACGCGAACAACTGCAGCGAATTTACGGGACCGCCTGGGAGAATCCGGAGGAACTGCAAGAGCACCTCACTCTGCTGGAAGAAGCCAAGAAGCGGGACCACCGCAGGCTCGGCCGGGAGCTCGACCTGTTTAGCTCCGAGTCCGACGAAATAGGCAGCGGCCTGATCCTGTGGCACCCCCGCGGCGGCCTCATGAAGCACCTGATCGAAACCTTCTACCGCCAGGTCCATCTGGACAACGGCTACGACCTGATCTCCACTCCCCACATCGGCCGGGCCACACTGTGGGAGACCAGCGGACACCTGGGCTTCTACAAAGAGGGCATGTACAGCCCCATGGACATCGACGGGCAAGAGTACTACCTCAAACCCATGAACTGCCCTTTTCACATCTTGATCTATAACAGTTCGATCCACTCCTACCGGGAGTTGCCGATCCGCTACGCCGAGTGGGGCACCGTCTATCGCTACGAGCGCAGCGGCACCCTGCACGGGCTGCTGCGGGTACGGGGCTTTACCCAGGACGATGCCCACCACTTCGTGACCGCCGAACAACTGGCCGACGAGATCGATTTCATCCTCTCCTTTTCCCTCTACATCCTGAAATGCTTCGGCTTCGACGAAGTCAAGGCGTACCTCTCCACCAAGCCCCCCGAGAAATCGGTCGGTGCGGACAAAGACTGGGAGAGTGCCGAAAACGCCTTGGAGGCAGCCTTGAAGAGAGCCGGTCTGGAGTATGGGGTCGACGAGGGCGGTGGTGCCTTCTACGGACCGAAGATCGACCTCAAGATTCGTGACGCGATCGGTCGGGAGTGGCAACTCTCCACCATCCAGGTGGATTTCAACCTGCCCGAGCGTTTCGACATGAGCTACACCGGCTCCGACGGCGACAAGCACCGCCCGTTCATGATTCACCGAGCCCTACTGGGCTCGCTGGAGCGGTTCTTCGGCATCTTGATCGAGCACCACGCCGGCGCTTTCCCCCTCTGGCTGGCCCCCACCCAGGTTACTTTCGTGCCTATCGCCGATCGACACGAAGAAGCGGCCCACGCCCTCTGCGCCCGCCTCAAAAAGCGGGGCTACCGCGCCACCGTAGACGACAGCAGCGATCGCATGGGAAACAAGATCCGCAAAGCTCAGAAGCTCAAAGTCCCGCTCATGCTGGTGATCGGTGACGAGGAGATAGAAAAGGGCGGGGCGGCCGTGCGACTGCGAAACGGCGACAACCTGGGCTTGATGACCGGCGACGAGATCCTCGACTATCTGGAAAAGACCACCACCGCGGAAGTGCCCCCTGCCCCTGACTTACCGGTGGTGAAGTAGGACCAATCTTTATAAAATCTTAACCTCCGGGCGGGGGTCTCTGAGGCTGCTTTTATCAGCCCGGGTGTACCGTGTACCCCATGAGCAGTACCAGCCATCCCCAGCCCAGGGGTCGGGAACTCTTTACTCTGGCTCTGGCCGCTCTGGGCGTTGTCTACGGCGACATCGGCACCAGTCCGATCTATGCCCTGCGCGAGTCGTTCCACCCCTCCCACGGGGTCTCCCCGACCCCTTCCAATATCATCGGGGTTCTCTCTCTCATCGTGTGGTCACTCCTCCTGGTCATCTGCGTCAAATATCTCCTGGTGGTGGTGCGGGCCGACCACAACGGAGAGGGAGGCATCCTGGCGCTGACCACTCTGGTCGAACGATCCCCGGCCCAGGAAGCGCGAGGTTACGCTGTTGCCACTCTGCTGGGGCTATTCGGAACCGCCCTACTCTACGGCGACGGAATGCTCACCCCAGCCATCTCCGTGTTGAGCGCAGTGGAAGGACTATCGGTCGTGACTCCACTCTTCCAGCCTTACGTCGTGCCTATCACCCTGCTCATCCTGGTCTCTCTGTTCTCGGTACAGGCCCGAGGAACGGCCCGAATGGGGGCACTATTCGGTCCGGTGGTGGCCTTCTGGTTGTTCACTCTGGCCGGACTGGGAATGGCCAACGTGGCGAAAGCTCCGGCCATTCTGGCCTGCTTCAACCCCGCTAAGGCGCTTCAGTTCTTCATGCAGAATGGGTGGCACGCCTTTCTGGTCCTGGGCTCAGTCTTTCTGGTGGTGACCGGAGGGGAAGCGCTTTACGCTGATATGGGTCATTTCGGCCGCCGGGCGATTCGCTTCTCCTGGTTCTCCCTGGTCTTCCCCGCCCTCGCCCTCAACTACTTGGGGCAGGGTGCGTTGCTCTTGCAAAACCCGGAGGCGGTGCACAACCCGTTTTTCCTCATGGCCCCCCGTTGGGCACTACCCGCACTGGTGGCACTCAGTACGGCAGCCACGGTGATCGCCTCCCAGGCCCTGATCACCGGGGTATTCTCGCTTACCATGCAGGCAGTGCAGTTCGGCTTTCTGCCCCGCATGAGGGTAGAGCACACCTCCCCCACCCAGTACGGTCAGATATACGTTCCGGTGGTAAACTGGCTACTACTTTTTTGCTGCAGTACGCTGGTCGTAGGTTTCAAGACTTCCAGCAATATCGCTTCGGCCTATGGGATCGCGGTGACCATGACCATGCTCATCACCACCATCCTCCTCTTCTACTGGCTGCGTTATGTCTGGAACTGGTCGATTCTAAAGGCCACCACTTTCTGTGGGCTGTACGCCGCTCTCGAATCGCTCTTCTTGCTGGCCAATCTGATTAAGGTGCTCCACGGAGGTTGGTTTCCGTTGGTGGTGGGAGCGCTACTCTTTCTGCTGATGTCGACCTGGAAACGCGGGCGGAGCGTTCTTGGGCGCATCCTGCAGCAGCAGAGCGTACCGCTTCAGAGTGTGTTGCAACGCATCGGGCAAGGCGAGATCCCCCGGGTCCCCGGGACCGCAGTCTTTATGTTCGGCAACCAGAACGGTACCCCGCCGGCACTTCTTAGTAATTTGCAACACAACCGAGTGGTTCACGAGCGCGTTCTGATCGTCTCCGTGGAGATCGCCTACGCCCCCTATCAGCCGTTCCATGAACAGACCATCGAGGTACAAGAGTTGGGGCACGAATTTCAACGGGTGAAGCTACGCTTCGGCTACATGGAGACCCCCGACGTACCATCTGCACTGAGCAGTAGCGGAATCATCGAAACCCCCCAACAGCCCACCTACTTTCTGGGCCGGGAAACCCTGCTGCCCGGCGCCCTGGTGGAAAGCAACCTCCCCCACTGGCGGGAGCGGCTCTTTGCCACCCTTTCCCGCAACGCCGTGGGTGCCACTGACTTCTTTCATATTCCTCCCCAGCGCGTGGTGGAACTGGGACGGCAAATCGAGTTTTAACTCGTGAGGCGGAGCCGGTACCCCACTCCCGGTTCGGTGACCAACAATTGAGGGTGGCGGGGATCTTGTTCGATCTTTTTGCGCAGATTGCTGATATTGACCCGTAAAATCTGCAGGTCCTGTTCATAACCCTTACCCCAGACCTTATGAAGAATGTGCTGATGGGTGAGGACCCGTCCCGATTCAGTCACCAACAGTTTGAGGAGGTCGTACTCGGTGGGAGTCAATTGGACCGGTGAGCCTCCCACCGCCACCGTACGGTGCTCCAGATCCACCTCCAGCCCTCCGCTTCGAAAGATCGGCTCCCCGGCCTCTCGAACTCCCCGCCGCAGTGCGGCTCGGATACGGGCCAACAGTTCGGTCACGCTGAACGGCTTGCTCAGGTAATCGTCGGCGCCCGCGTCGAGAGCCTGGACGATATCGCTCTCCTGGTCTCGAACCGAAACGATGATGATGGGAAGCTGAGTCCATTCCCTAACCAATCTGGTCAACTCGATCCCGGTCAGATCCGGTAATCCGATGTCCAAAAGCACCAGGTCGGGGCGATCTTTCTTGATCCTTTCGACGCCGCTCATGGCGTCGGGCGCCTCAAATACCTGATACTGCGCCCCCTGAAGGCAGTTGCGTAAAAACTTCCTTACCGCAGACTCATCGTCGATCACCAGGATACGAACCTCGCTCATGGACCTGCTTCTTTCTTTTCCGGCGAAGCGATCGGCAAGGAAAAACAGAACCTCTTCCCTTGCTCCAGCCAGATCGTGCCTCCGTGAGCCTCCACCAGGCTTTTGCAGATTGAAAGTCCCAGACCAGCCCCCCCGTCGGAGAGTAATTGAGAGCCGTAAAAGCGATCAAAAATGCGCTGAACTTCCTCCGGAGCGATGGCCTCTCCCTGGTCCAATACCGAGACCTGAACTCGGGAAGGGTCCGCTCGGAGCGTAATCGTGATCACTCCCCGGCCATGGCGGGCCGCGTTTTCAAGAAGGTTGTACAGCACCTGCTGGACCAGCACGTAGTCCACCTTAACCAGAGGCAGTTCCTCTTCACCCTCCAGCAAGATCTCTGGAGAACCGGGTCGACGACGGAATCCCGACACCGTCGTGGAGACCAAATCCCACAGATCGCAGGGTACGGCATTGATAGACATCTGCCCGGCTTCCATTCGGGACATCTGCAACAAATTCGTGACCAACTGGGTAAGGCGCTCGGCTTCCGACAGAGCGTTCTCCGTCATCTCTCGGCGCGCCGCCGGACTCAAGGTAAGCTCTTCATTGAGTAAACTCGAGAGGGTCCCGTTGATGGAAACCAGGGGGATTCTCAAATCGTGAGAGACGCTGTTTAAAAGGGCCTTCTGGAGTTTTTCGCCGGCCTTCAACAGTTCCTTTTCGGCAGCCGCACGAGCTAATTCCACCCGCTCCATAGCCGCAGCCTCGGCAGCTTTATTGCTCCGCTCGGTAAGGTCGGCCACCAGCCAGCCCAGGAAGAAAAAACCCAGAAAAGTGCCGAGATACTGGGGGTGAGCGACCGAAAAGGTCAGCGTCGGCGGGACGAACAGAAAATTGAATCCGGCCACGGCTACCGCAGCCGCCCACAGCGCCGGACGCTTGCCCAGGAAATAAGAGCTACACACCACCGCCGCCAAATAGAGCATAGACACGTTGGTGAGGCCGAAGTCCTCCGGCAGGCTCTTCCCCAGCAGGGTGGCCACCAGCACCAGCACGGTGCCCCAAGCAAAACTTGCGACGGAAGGAGAATCTGTCCAGCCGGCACCCTCCAAAACACGCAAATTGCCCTTAGGGCTCGGAGTCGATTCCATTGATGGGAAGAGTTCGGCTCTGCTACTGCTCCTCCTCGAAAGCCGCGCTCTAACAGACTTCTAACGGTCCTCCACTTTCCGGCCAATGTTCAGCTCGTTATATTAACGGAGTTCAAGGAGGCTGTGCGCTGAATCCAGCCGAGTCCAGACGAAGGGCTTTTTTTGCCTCGGAATTGGGCAATTCGAAGCGCATAGTGGATCCTATGGGCTAGAATTGACCATTTTCGAGGCGTAAAAAGAACGAGTCTGGCGAGAGTTGGATTCAGCACACAGCCTCCAAGGGAGTTTTTTTGACATGCCGATCTATGAATACCGATGTGAATCTTGCGACAGCGTTTCGGAAAAGCTGGTGCGAAACGGCCAGGAACCCACCGCCTGCCCTGAGTGTGGAGAAGAAGCTCTGAAGCGCTTGATTTCCAGGGCCGGAATTATTTTCAAAGGCTCCGGGTTCTACGTCACCGACTCCAAATCCAGTTCCGGGTCGAAAAGTGGTAGTAAAGCGGAGGCAGGCAAGGGCGAAACCTCCTCGTCGGGAGACTCCTCTGCCAAGTCCGAGCCCAAGAGCGGCTCCTCAGAAAAAAGCTCTACCACCACCAGTTCCGGAGACTAAGGCTTCTAGAAAGTCACCGTCCCTGATAGGGTCCCAGGTCTAAGATGATCAGCGACCCGCTCCGCTCATCGAGTTCCAGGCTCACCACCTCCGCTTTCTCCGCATCCCGTAGAAGAGCTGAAAAGGACCGGTAGCCGTAATACTCCATATCGAAAGTGGGAGAGAGCCTGGTCATGGTTTGTTTGACCAATGAACTCCAAAAGATATCGCGATCCTGGCGCTGCAGAGCTTTGACGGCGTCGACCAACAGAGCGAACAGTTCACGCTTTTTCTTACCCAGGTCAGCGAATCGATTGCTGTTGTCTCCGCGACCCCGGATCAGGTCCTCATAAAAAATAAACTGATCACAGGTATCCACCAGCAGGTTGGAAGTACTGTTTTTCACCCCGATACCGATCACCGTCTTGTTGTATTCCCGCAGCTTACTGACCAGGGGGCTGAAATCACTATCTCCTGAGGCGATCACGAAAGTATCGAAGTGAGGTCGGGTGTAGCTCAGGTCCAGAGCGTCCACCACCATCCGGATATCGGCTGAGTTCTTTCCCCCGATCTGCTTCTCGGGAATGTCGAGCATCTCGATGGCCGCTGAGTGAAACTCTTTACGGTATTCGTCGTAGTTACTCCAGTCGCAATACGCCCTTTTAAATAGGATCCGTCCAAGCTCTCTCAGTCGCTTTAGCAAGAGCGACACTTCGAACTTTTTGTACCCCGACTGCCGGGCGCCGATGGCGAGGTTTTCAAAATCTATAAAAAGGGCTATATTAGCTTCATCGTTGCTCATAGGTACCGATCCCCCGAAACCGAGGAAAGAAAACCCCGGCGGAGGGCAGGATTCTTCTGAACCGAGCATAACACATACGGCTCAATACCGTTCGGCTCCCCGAGCCGTGCGAGGCAAAGGATTTTAAATTGAAGTACAAAGAAGAGTATCTGGAAAAGCATTTTGACGGCTTCGAGTTCTTCGACCCCGAGTGCAAAGATCGACGGGTTAGAGAGGTTTGGCTCCGTACCAAGCGCTGCTTGGACGACCCCGGATTCAAAGATTATCAGATGCACCCCTCCAACTGGATGACCGGTATGGAGAAGCGCCGCGCCGAAAATAACCAACTGGGATAACGCTGAGCGCGTTTGAACCAGGGTCCCCTCAGTGCTTTCATTGAAGCCCAGCGAAGTGCCGGCAAGGTCGAATCTGCCGGCACTTTTACGCTGGCTATTGAAAAGGCGCGAAACAAACTCGCTTCTCATACCCTGGGAAAGCCCGAAGAGTACATTCTCAAACTCGTCCAGGCTGCGGTGGCCCTGCAGGTCGACGAGCTTTTTGTTGAACTCCAGCGTTCGGCGGTTCTTTTCTTTTTTGAAGTTCCCCAGAGCAATGGAGAACTGACCATCGAGCATCTGGCCGATGCCCTCTTTTCTCCCCTCCAAGAACTCCATCAAGGACGGGCCCACTTGGCCCTGGCACTCAGCGCCATGGCAGCAACCGAGCCAGTAGAACTCATGTGGGGAGAGTGGGGGGCCGAGTCTTCTCAAATCCTCAGTCTGGGGCGTGGTCGCTCCGAGCTTTTTCGAGATCCGCCGTTTCCCCGCACCCTAACGCTGGCTCCAGATCGGAGGTTTCACCTCCTCTACCTCAAAAAGCCATCCTCCGGCGTCTCCTTGAGCCAGACCGCGGAAGAAGGGAAGCTTCTCAAAGAACGCTGCTGTTTTGCCCCGGTTTCGATTCGGCTCGACGGCAATCTGCTGGAGCCTGCGCTACCGCGGATCGACACCTTGAGCGATCCCATCCGGCAGCTCATCAGTCTCTATCTGGGGGCCCTCAGGTTTGAACATCAAGGACCGTGCCTGCTTCGTTGGCCGGGCGCAACCCGAGAGCCCTCATTCTTGAGCCCGTTGCCCTCTTCTTTGTCGCCTGTCTGCGCAGGTTTTCCGCCTGCTCTGATCAGCGAATTGCCAGAAAGCCTGCAACTCCCTCTCAGCAAACCGTTCTCTTTTTCCGCCCTGCACGGGGTTCCGTGCTTCCTCTACGGATCGTCTCATATCCACTATCTGAAAGACGGTGTTCTGCTCGATCCCATAACCACTCACGAAGCCGGTGGGGGAGCGTTTTCAATCCTCGACGGACAGACCTTGAAGACCGATATCACCGGTCTACGGGCGGTGGAAAATGAGCAGGTCGCTATAGACAAACTACGCGCCGTGCAAGCCTGGAAAGCCCTGATCGATAGGTTTGTCCAGGGCGACCCTCCCCTCTACCAAAACACCATCGTGGCCTCGGGGCGCAATCTGGTCGACCAACTCCTCTCAAACCGGTACCTCCGGCGTACCGTCAAACCGTTTTACGACTATTTCACCCAGAGGGACCGCCGGCAGGCGATCGAACTCAAGAAATTTCGGCGCATGCTGGAAAATCGCCGGAGTTACCTGGCCTACTTTCGAGATTAAGGCTGCTTGATCGCTACTCGGCCGGGAGCGCTGGAGCTAATCACCTGGAGTTGCTCCCGAATCTCGGTCCCTGGCCAGGAGTAGTCGCCCCCCGCATAAGCCTCCATCAACACGATCACTTCGTGTTCACCCGGCACCAGGGCCGGGAGGTCGCATCCCACCGCTCCTTCTTCGACTCGCCACCCCAGTGGGATGAGTTCATCGCTCCGAGACCGATACCAGACGCCTTTGATCCGTCCACCTCCCGGGATGGGCACCTCCATTCGCCCTTGAACCTCTTCTTCTGGAACCACCAGGTAGTGGGTCAGGAGAAAGTCCTGCCCCGGCACGAGAGCATCCGCCTTGACCCTCTGTCCATCAGGACTCTCGATCTGGCGCATGGTATAAAGCTTAGGAGCGGTGGGCCGATTAAGTGCAGGTACTTGCTCGGAAGCCAGGGGCGCGAGGCGAGTCTCCAGCTTATAGGATTTCCCTTCCACACCCAGGTCCCAGGCCAGGTAAATCTCAGAATCACCCGAGTCCGGAACCCGGTAAGAAAACAGCAGGTCTCCCACCGATCCGGACTCCACCAGAGCAGCCGTACTGCGGTAGCCCAGTGGTAGTAGCGTCGACTCACTGCTGGCACCTGCGGTCGCCCCGGTAGGGGTCGCTTCCGGACCCGACCAGAAACGGACCCCGGCGGCGAAACGGTCCCCGGGCCGAACCCAATCCGGAACAAGCGTCCCATAGCGCGATTCCTTCTGTACCTCGATCCCCTGCGTGCAACTCAGAATTTCCCCACCGGCGTTCGTACCCAGAAACTTCAGAACGAAGTTTCCAGCCCGCTCCGGAGTGGGTATGGTGGGCGCCTTTCGGGGCTCGAACCGCATGGGACCGGTGGTGGCAAGGGGAGAGACCGGCTGTCCGCCCTGCACGAAGTCGGTGAGAGTCTCCGCTGCCTCCCCCTTCTGGTGGGCCCACCACACCACTCCGAGCACGCATTCTTCCGGGACCTCGATTTCCAGCTCTTTCGATACGGCCACCGTATCCAACCTGGTCAGACGATGCTCGAGGGTACGGTGGGACAACGGCTCTTTCAGGGCCGGCGAATTGGGAGCGAGCATCTTCGGGTCGTCAGGCTCTTCGCCCACATCCAAAACGGCTCTGCGAATCACACAAGCGGGGTTGTCCTGGTCGAACATCTCCACCACCAATTGGTGGCGACCGGGAGCATCCGGCCACTGCCGGATACTGAACGCGCCCCCCGAGGTGGTGACCCGTTTTTCCAGCACCAGCGGTAGCTTGCGTAGGCCCGACAACCCGTCTTTTGTTGACGAAGGGCTCTCCAGCCTGGCTCTCAGCCCCACCTGGTGAGCCCCTGGACCGATCCAGGAGTAAATCCCTCCGTACTTACCCTCTTCCAATTCCGACAGTTCGAGGGAAGCTTCATCGGCGCTCTCACCGGCCAGACTAGAGACCTGGAATGCCGTGCTCCCTACCAGGGAGCCCGCTTTTTTGGCGTCCGACTGGAAACAAAGTCTGTACTCTCCTACTCTATCGGGGACGGTGACTTGCCCCTGGAAAAACGGGCCGACCGCTTTAGAAATGACGGGTTGCACGCTGATCGCTTCACCGACCGAATCCACCAGCGCTACCGCGGGAAGGCCCTTCTCGGACCACCAGGCGCCCAGAAAGTCTAACGGCTGCGAGGGTTGAAAGAGCCGTCCCCTGGTCCACAGTACGCCGGGCCCGGCGGCGAGACGGTCCGCCCCTGCCTCGCTCACCCACTCCACCTGTTCAGCGGGTTTGGAGTCCAAGTCGATCTCTTCTGCTACGGGTGAAACGGTCCATTCGACGGTGGATTCACGCCCAAAAGAAGCCCCCGAGAGAGCCCTCCAACCGGAAGGGATGGTGGCGGTGTAGCGGCGGCCCTGGGCGAGCGCCCTGGCAAACTCAATCCGGATCCCGGAGACCCCGACTCGGGAGACGCTTTTGATGAAAGCCAGAGGCCTGATCTCCGGCTCAAAAGGTGACGGATCGTTCATCTCCTCCAGGCTATGAATCGGTTGATTAAACACCAAGAATAGCTCCTGCTCGTCCCCTGACCAGGCCACCAACTTCAAGCTACGTTTGGTCCCAAAATCTACGGCATCAGTCCGAAAATCCTGGATGGGCGCCACGTAATCAGGATAAGGCTGGCAACCGGAGCAGAGGAGTATGAGCAGCCAGATGGCTACCGCTCTGTTCAGTGCTATCCCCACTTTCGTTCGAACACCAACTCCAACGGAGGGGCCTTCACCGAACGAAGCACTCCGTCGACTTGCTCACCATATTGCTCCATAGTCTGACGACAGGCTTCCAGAGACTGAGGGTCGGGGAAGCGATAGAGACCCCGGTCCTCGGTGCCGCTTTCCAAGTTGGCTCCACAATCCTGAAGCATTTGCAGGGTGTCTCTCACGATACCCTGTTTAAACTTCGGCCCTTCCCCGGGGGCGGCGCTCCGATAGAGGCCGGCAAACCCTTTCCAGTAGATCTCGGCACGGGTGGCCTGCCCCACCGGGACCGGGCCGGGCTGCCAATCGGGGATGCAGGCTTGCCGGCGCCGGACCTCGACCACAAGGATCCCCGACAGCACGCTAGCCCCCACCCAGTCCGGTACGACCAGAGACAAGCCCGCCAGTAGAAAGGTGCCCACCAACCCCGCTTCTGCGGCTCTTCCCTTCAGAGAAACAAAACTCAAGGCGACTCCCAAAAGCAGCACTCCGAGGCAGGTGGCAAGGGAGGGGACTACCAGAGGAAAGCAGGTAACCGAGCACCAGGCTGCCAGTAGGATCGAAGCAGCATGCCGCTCCTCTCGGGACATTTCGGCCGCCCCCAACGAGGCCAGAAAAGCTGAGCAAAGAGCGAGAGTGGTCAGAGGTCTGAAATCGACTCGGAAAAAATCCCAAATTCGAGAGACCTCGAAACCAGCCAGGCAGCAGAGATAGCCGGCCACTGCGAGCAAGAGAGTTCGACCGCCTGTCTCTTTCATGGAAGAGCCCATAAAGAAGCTCTTTACCTCCAAAGGGACCTCTCCTTTCTCGGAGGAATGGCAAGCCATGGAGCAACCCCAACTGATCACGGCACTATTTCCCGCTCTACTATGGAATGAGGAACGGTTTAAGCAAGACACAGCCCTCTTGATCTCCGAACAGGGGATTCTATTTCTCGGCTCCCATCGGGAAGTCGAAGAAGAGATCTTGCGGCGTCGGGGTCAGGGTGAGTATGTGACCCAGAGGCGGCTGCCCCGACGGGCCCTCATCCCCGGATTTATCAACACCCATAGTCACGCTTTCCAGAGGGCCATCCGGGGTCGCACCGAGTATCCTCGAGAGAGCACTCCGGGGCGGGAAGATTTTTGGAGCTGGCGTGGTCTGATGTACCAGGCTGCGAGCTTGCTGGGCCCCGACGAGGTGGAGGCGATCTCCCAGGCCGTCTTGGTGGAGATGGTGAAGTCCGGAATCACTCGGGTGGGTGAGTTCCACTACTTGCACCACCAACCCAACGGCACCCCCTACCCGGATCCTGACGAACTGGCTCGTCGCGTGCTCCGAGCCGCCGGAAGCGCAGGAATCCGGATGACCCTGTTACGTTCCTTTTATCAACGCGCGGGAGTCGGTCGCCCGGCCGCCGAGGGGGCCCAGAAGATCTTCAGCGACCCCGGGGTGGAGTATTACCTGGAAACCCTGGATCGACTGCGTAGCGAAGGGATCGAAATAGGAGTCACACCCCACTCGGTGAGAGCGGTGCCTCGTGACGATCTCGAAAAGCTAGTGGAGTACGCCCAGATCCATTCGCTCCCGTTCCACATCCACGCCAGCGAGCAAGCGAAGGAGATCGAGGAGAGCCTCCAGGAGTACGGTCTGCGTCCGGTGGAGCTACTCCACGAAATGGGAGCTCTGGGACCCCGCACCACTCTGGTCCACGCCATCCACCTTCAACCCAACGAGATCGAGGCCATCGGAAAAAACCAGTGTTCCATCGCCTCCTGCCCCACCACCGAGCGGAACCTGGGCGACGGCATCGTGCCCGCCCGGGAGCTCCTGGAGGCGGGAGCGTTCTTTACCTTCGGTACCGACTCCCAATGCCAGATCTGCTTGCCCGAGGATGCCCGGCAGTTGGAGTACCACTTGCGACTGCAGAACCAGACTCGTTCGGTTCTATTCCCCGAGAGCGAAGCGGCCGCCCGAAGCGCCATGGCCATGCTCACCACCAACGGAGCCCGCAGCCTGGAAGTGAAGGATGCCGGCAAATTGGAGGTCGGCTTCCAGGCCGATCTGGTCGCCCTCGACCTCGAGCATCTCGCCCTGGCCGGGGCCGATGCCGAAAGCCTACCTCTGGATATCATCTTTTCCTTTGTGCCGGGAGTGGTGACCGACGTTTGGTGTGCCGGCAGCGAGGTGGTGACTGAAGGCTTTCACCGAGCCGAGCACCAGGCTCGGGACAACCTGCGGTACGTCATGAGTCAATTGAGGGCCGCAGTTCGATGATCAACAGACAGGAGTTGGAAGACCGCTTCGGAGACATCGAGTTTCTCAATGAACTCTGGCAGAAAACCCGGATCGAGCTTCCCCACCGAGTGGAAGAGCTAAGACCCTACATGCTGCTTGAATCGGTCAGTTGCCAGGAAGAGTTGGGCAAACGGCTGCACAAACTGAGAGGCCTGATCTCCAACTTCCTCACCGAAGGCCGCGCCACCGCCCTCATCGTGCAGTGCGAAAATCTGGTGGCAGCCGGCCATACCGACGACCTCCCCAACCTCTGGCCCCGATTTGAATCACTCCTCCAGGAAGAGGTCGGTCGCCTGGATCGCTGGTTAGTGGAGCAAGGTTTGTAGGGAGATATTGGCCGACGCTGAAGGTCACAAAGAGCAGAGCCTTGACAGCGTCAAGGATTACTCTTACATGTAAGAATATGAGAATAACATCAAAAGGCCAGGTTACCATCCCATCGAATCTCCGTGAGCAGCTTGGGTTTCTTCCCAGTACAGAAGTTCGCTTTGAGGTGGACGGGGAGGCCCTGCGCTTAGTAAAGATCCGAGCAGAAAAAGGTCTGAGTCGTGGCCGGCAGGTGATCCAAGCTCTAAAAGGGCGTGCCGGCGGCGGCCTTTCCACTGAAGAGATTTTAGCCTTGACACGTGAAGATTAGCTTTGAGTAACTCTGTGTTAGTGGATAGCAGTGTTTTACTGGACATAGCCACCGCAGATCCGATTTGGTGCAACTGGTCAGAGCATGCACTGGAGCAGGCTGCCGAAAGTTCGGTGCTGATGATCAATCCGCTTATCTACGCGGAAGTTTCCGTCGGTTTTGAGCGGATTGAGGATCTTGAGGTTGCTTTGTCTCGAGACTTGTTTCGCAGAGAGGCCCTACCCTACGAAGCTGCTTTTTTGGCGGGCAAAGCGTTCCTAACTTATCGTCGAAGGGGCGGCCTTCGCCACTCGCCCCTACCCGATTTCTACATCGGCGCTCATGCGGCTATCAACGGTTGCCAATTATTGACGCGAGACTCGGCGCGAATTCGGACCTACTTCCCCACGGTGAAATTGATTTGCCCTTAAGAGGCTGTTTCCCGCCTCCGGATGCCCCAGTTGCTACTTGCCAGTAGACCCCGCGCGACTAATCAATCGTCCGGGCCGTCTTCAAGTCAAAAACCGCCCGGTAGCGCACCTCCCCTTTATTCTCCACAAAATAGACCAGGCGTTGCTGGTCGGGTTCCAGCATGATCGTCCAACCCGCATTGTCGGCGTGGGGGAAGAGTTTGCGGGTCTCTTCATCGGCGGCAAAAAACTGCCGGTGTGCGGTCCCGTTGCTCTCGGCCCAGCCTCCGTAATTGGTCACTTCGTCGGGGGTTCCGTCTGCATGACGATGGTCGTGCTTGAGCAACAGTCCGTTTTCGCCACGTTGAATGATCCAGGTTCTGGAATGGTCAGCGTCAACCTGGAGAGGCACCCGAATCTCGTTCTCGCTGCAGGTGGCAAATCGCAGGAGCAGCCTGGCCCCGGCCATGGAGTCGTTGGCGGTGCCCACAATGAGGTCCGTCTCTCCTTCCACGGATTGCCCGCACAGAGCTTTCAGGTTCTCGAAAAAATCATCCCTGGCATCCTTGGGCTCAGCGCTAACCGAGAAGCTCAAAGACAAAGCTAAGCAAAAGAGCAGAAGGGCTCGAATCAAAGACGATTTCATACAAACAACTCCATAAAGCGGGGTAGTAGGGCCGAGGCCGGCTCCGAGGGTTTAAACAGTTTTTCCAGGTTGTCGGGATGGGCGAGTTCAGGGTCGTATACAGCGAAGTAGCGCTGGGCTCGCTCTCGATTCTCCAGGAAGCTGAGTTCGGGGTGAAACTGCGTGGAGTAGACCGGCTTACCCTGGAGCTTGTAAGCCTGCACCGGGCAGCGGGGGGTGGAGGCCATGTTGATGGCTCCCTCGGGCAGTACCTCCACCTGGTCGTTGTGACCGAACTGGGCCAGGAACGTGCCCTCCAGGGTGCTCAAGAGGGGATCGCTTCGCCCTTGTTCGTTCAAGGTGACCTCCAGGGTACCCAGTTCGGCCCGACTGCGATCCTTGATCACGCTTCCGCCCAGTGCTCGAGCCAGGGCCTGGTGGCCGAAGCAGGAGCAGAACATCGGCTTGTCCGCCTCCACAATGTCGCGCAAGACGTCACAAAATCGGAGAAACCACGATTCGTTGTTATCCACGCAGCCATAGTCTCCGGAGCCCCCTACCAGGACCACATCATACTCCTTCCAGACCTGGGAGTAGCCGTTGCTGTTTCCAATGATGTTGCAGGTTTCCAGAGAGTACGACCGTTGCTTCTTGAGGGGCTCGAGCTTGCCGGCGAAGCACTTGAGTTCCTGAGCCAGCATCGCGTCGTCGGGGTCGCGGATCTGAAAGAGAAGCATCTTCATTATCGGGCAGATTCTCGCTACGGCGCGGCAACCCTGGAGCGGAGGGATAGGAATGTACCCAGCAGACCCACCGTGACGACTCCTCCCAGGGCGAGTCGATTGGATTCCAGAACCAGGAGCACCAGCAAGACCGAGGAGATCGCCAGATAACCCATGGCAGCCAGGAGCGCTCCTGAACTCGGCCGCTGCCGGAACTGTGCAGGATGAAAAATGCAGGTGACGGTGAGAGCCGAGAGCATGGCTACCACCACCGCGGTGAATTCGGTCAGGCTGTCGAACAGATTTCTCTCCAACGACAACCCCGCGAACAATAGGAGTACACCCAAACACCACAGGGTGAAGGAGAGGGTGGGTCGCACCCCGGTGGGATCACTACCCACTGATTTGCTGAGCAGGCCCCGGGAGGCCCCCGCCACGATCATTCTGGCCCCACAAGCCAGGGTACCGTTCAGGGTCGCCAGTAGAGCCAGGGTGAGAGAAACTTGAGTCACTACCCCCAGCCAACTTAGCTCCCAATTCTCAAACAGAAGCAAGAATCCGATCGGCTCTTCCACCAAGCGATCTCGCGCCACCAGACTGCAGAGGACCCAGTTGAGGAGTAAATAGAGGACGGTGACAAGAGCCATTCCCCCGAAGAGCGACCGCCGCAGCGTCCTTCCCGGCGCCTGCACCTCTCCGGCCAGGATGGTGATGTTGTACCACCCGTCGTATGCCCACAGCACGGCCAGAAAGGCCGCTGCCCATTGAGCATCGACCGGAGGAGCGCTCCATGGCTGAGGAGGGTCGACCGCCACCACCGGAGCCAAAACCAGGATGGCCAGCAAGGGAATAAACTGGAATATGGTCAGTACCGTCTGGCTCCATCCCTGAGCCCTGGCGCCCAAAACTTGTACCCCCGTGAGGGCCAGAACAATAAAAAGCGCCAGACCCAAACCCGGTCCGGGAGGTAGCCCCCAAACCAGACCGAGTCCGGAGGCGAGGGCTCCCACCGCCGCCGGGCGAGCCAGAAAGATATCGGCAGCCAGTAACAGCGAGGCCGCCCAGGGCCCATACGTTTCCCGCAGATACAAGAACGGTCCCCCGTTTTCCGGCCAGTTGCCGGCAAGCTCGGTGTAGACCAGCGCGCCTGCAGTAGCGAACAGCCCCCCCAGCAGCCAGACCAGGTAGACCTGCCAGGGATGCTGGAGAAGCCCCACCACCAGACCTGGTTTGAGATAGATCCCGGTACCCACCACGGTACCCAGCACAAAGGCGGTGGCCTGGGCACCCCCAAACACCCGTTCGTTATTCCGGTCAGTCACAAAGGTTACCGCCTGTTGGCTGCGAAGCTGGAAAGTATGATGGGATGTTGCTCACTAACACTAAAACGCTGGCTCTGTTTATTCGCTATCCTGCTCTGCCTGGTTCCCGCGATGGCCCAGTCCCGCCCCCCTTTCGACCAGCTTCTTGGTCGAGCGGAGGCGGCCTTGAAAGCCAACGAACTGGAAAAGGCTGTTATCCTATACGAGAAACTGGCAAACTTCTACCCCGAATCCAGCATGGCTCACAACCGGTTGGGCTACGCGCACTTTCTGCGCGGCAACGATCCTCGTGCCATCTATTCCTTCCGCACCGCCCTTTCCCTCAATCGAAATAACGATGAGGCGCTACACAACTTGCTGTTGGCCAGTGGTCGTCAGGCCGACGCGCTGGCTCGGGATAACTCTTTCGCCGAGGCTGCTTCCATTCTAGACGATCTGGTGCGAGCCTATTCCTGGCACCCTCAGCACGCGGTTCTGCTGTACTACCGGGGACGACTCGAGTTCTTGAGAGGGCGCCCCGATGACGGACTCGCCTGGTGGAAGAAGGCGGCCGCCCAGGCTCCCGGTTCCGGGGTCTCCAAGGTGGTAGCAGCCCAGGCCCGACCCATGGCCGATGCCCTTCCCCTTTATCAGGCCGCCAGTGACAACGTGAAGACCGAGCCTGGATTCGATTTTTTGTTGGGCAAACGATACGAAGACGTCAAGCAGTACGAGCAAGCCTACGCCGCCTACTCCAAGGGGCTGGAAAAGAGCCGTGCTGCCAACATCCCCTTCCCCTTGCTCTCCCTGGAGTTGGCCGAAGTGGCCCTCATCACCGGTCGTACTCAGGAGGCCATTACCGTACTGGAGGAAGCCAAAAAACAACGCCCGGACTGGGCCTCCCTGCGCACCTTGCTGTGGCCGGCCTATCTGGTGGCGGGCAATTCCACCGCCGCCGATGCTGCTCTTCAAGAAGCCTACGAACTCGATAGCCGACCCAAGCTTGCTTTGCTGGGAGAGAGCAACCCGGTCCGCATCACCACCGCCAACGGCTCCTTTCTGATGGTACCTCCGGCAGCGACCAGCCTTCCCCCGGGGTCCATCACCGTTTCTCCGGAAGGGGGAACGGCCGGCAAAATCACCGTGGGATCCGATCAGGCTTTGATCTACCGGTTGGCGGGAGGAACTTTGCAGTCCGAGAGTTCGGCGACTCTGGTCTCCAACGCCGGCACCGCTGGACAGTTGGCTCCTCCTCTGGTGGCCAAGGACCGAAGAGGACGCTTCTATCGCTTGGCTGAGTTTCTCCTCAAGAAGCCCATCGTGGTTCTATTCTGGGACTGCGCAGATGCTGACTCCACCCGCCAACTCGCGGAGTTGGGAGCCATCGCCTCGCGTTTCGGAGAGCGGGTAGAAACCGTGGCCATCCACACCGACCCCAACAATCAGAAAGAGGCGCTCAAGCAGTATCTGAGCCAGCCCGGTACCTCGTCCCAGGTCTGGGGCGACAAGAGTATCGCTCAGACCTTCGGCATCACCAGTTCTCCGTCGTTGGTGGTGATCGACCTCAACGGACGGATCACGCTGTCGCGTTCGGGCTCGGTAGAAGTGTTGTTCGAGGGAGTTCCGGAATACACGGAGACCCTGACCGGACCCTGAACCGAGCAGAATGAAAAAAGACCCCCGAATTCGGGGGTCTTTTTTCATTCTGGCCAGGCTCTTAGCGCATGCCCAGTGCTGTCAGGTAGGTGTTCAGGGTCGATTCTTCCTCTTCGAAGCAGTCCCGCCCCTGTTTTCTCAATTTCACTATTCGACGAATTGTCTTGACGTCCAGGCCTTCACGCTTCGCTTCTTCCATAGTTTCCTTGATCGCGCTCGATATTTCTTGCTTCTCTTGTTCCAGTTGCTCCAAGGTACGGAGATACGTTCTAAGCTGGTCGGCCAGCTGATTTCGAAGGACTACTGCCATTAACTTCTCCAAATTCTCTTTGTCTTTGAGCATTTCCGGCGGAAAGCTCTCGTATCTCACCTTTTACCTTGATCCAGCAGCCTTTCCTCCGGCGAAAAGACAACTCGGATCCACCGGGAAGAGAGCTTCTCCAACGAAAAACGCCGCTACTAAGCGGCGTTCTTCGCTGGAGCTATTGCCCACTATCGTACCAACTGGTACTCCACCGGTGCTTCAACCACCGTCCCGGTGTCGGCCAGGGAGGCCTGAGCCACACTGGGGTTGAGTCCGAAAGTTTGTTCGACTCCATCGGTGATGGCCTGCGCCATTTTGTCCTGCATGGACGGGTCGATCAGGTGACCTTCTTCCACCGCGTTGGAAATGAACCCGGTCTCCACCAGGACCCCCGGCATGGTGGTATTCTTGATCACATGGAAGTTGGCGGCTTTCACTCCCCGATCGCGAAACCCGGTGGCAGCGACCATCTCATCGTTGACGTTGGCAGCCAGGCGCTTAGAAGATGACGAAGCGTTGCGGCTGTGATAGGTTTCAGTGCCGTGTGCGGCGGGATTGGCAGCGCTGTTGGAGTGCACCGAGACGTAAATCTCGGCCGGCCATTCATTGGCCAGCTTCACCCTGGCTCGCAACTCTTCTTGTTGAGGAGCACCTGGATAGGCCACGTTTCGATCAGTATCCCGGGTCATTCGTACATCGGCTCCCAGATCGGCCAACTTGTCGCGCAACTTCAGACTGACGTTGAGATTAACGTCTGATTCCCGGCTTCCGGCCGGGCCGCGAGCACCGCCATCCGAGCCCCCGTGTCCGGGATCCACCATGATCTTGGTGCCCCGGAGTGGTTGAAACGCCCGCTCCTTGATGTTACTTATCCGATAAGGATAGGCCGCCATCTCGTGGTATTTGCCCTCGGCGAATCGCTCGCCAAAAGTGTCTTTGATGGCCTTGTAGAGGGGGGTCTCTTTGCTGGGTCGGCCCTCTCCCACCAGGTTGTGAAACTCTCGCGGGTCCTGTCCTTCGGCGATGGCGTAGCTCATGGCCCGGAGCACCGTGGAACCTCCACCGTTGTACCCGGCCAGAGCTAGAGTCTCCATCTGTTCGGGGTTCGGTTTGCCATTCTTCTCGTAGTAGTCGGCCACGTTCTTGCCGTAGTCCACCCCCACGTTAGGGTCCTTGATCACAGTGAGCTTATCAGCCAGGATCTTGACCCCCACCGGCAACGCCTTTTCCGGGAGTCGGCGCTCGTCCGGCGGAGGAGAAGTTCTCATCCCATAGGCCCGAGCGGTGCCGCCCGTGATCTGCACCAGTCCTACCGCTCCGGTCGGGGACACTGCGTCTTTCTTGAAGGCGCTTTCGGCGGCCACCAGGGCTTTGAAGGTCAAGGGCTCAAGGGGATAGTCCGGATGCTCCCATCGGGAGGTCACGGCATCGGTGATCTGTGTGTTGTAAAGATTTTCGGCCTTACCAAAGCCCCAGGTGGTCTCCATGGGGTCTCGCTGGCGTATCCTGGAAGGCGCCGGGTAGCAGGCGGGATTGGGGATCAAAACACCATTATCCGGTACCGTGCCTCGGGCATCCACCGAAGGTGTTTCTAAAGGATCGCTCTCTCTTGCGACGGCCTCCTGTTTTCCGGAGTCTCTTCCGCTTACGGGAGCGTTCGAACTGAAGGGTGATAGAGCGCGTGGGAATGTAAGCCTGGTCTGCATGACTTTCCTCTCGCAGGGCGTATGGTCGCCCTTTTTGTTTTCTTGGTTCTAATATAGGGGCGTTGAAATCAAGACATGTAAACGGGGTGTAAACAGCAAAAATTCATGCTGAAATTCTCCAGGGCTCTGGCCTTCAAGGGCAAACTATTTCCGACCATGGACCTCAGTCTTCTTCAGAGCATGTCGGCGGCCGGATTTTTAACTCTGGCCATCCTCCTTATCTGTTCCTTGATTATGGTGGCCCTCGGCCTGGAGTTGCGAAAGCGATCCCACACGGAACTGCTCCAGGGAGAATGGTTGTTGGCGCAGTTGCGCTTTCTACTCTTCGATAAAGAGACGAGTACCGAGGTGGTCCGAGACTATCTGAGACAACTAAACCGCCCAGTCACCCGGATCTGCCACGAGTTGCTCTGCCTGGACAAGCCCAGCCTGGAAAGCGGTGATTATCTCCTCTCCGGGCTGGTGGATCGGGAGCGTTTGAAACTCGAGCAGGGCTTAGCGCACCTGGGTACGATCGCCGTGATCGCCCCGTTCGTGGGTTTATTCGGGACCGTGGTGGGCATCACCAAAACTTTCGCCGACGTGGCCCGGATGGGCAAAGCCGGGATCGAGGTGGTCTCTGCCGGAGTTGCTGAAGCGCTGGTGGCCACCGCGGTGGGTCTGGTGGTGGCCATCGTCTCAGTCGTGTTGTTCAACCACTTCAAGACCCGCTTCGACAACGCCGTGAGCGAATGGGACGTCACTGCAAGAGCACTGCTGAGCCTTCTCACTGTCGACGCCTCCGGTCAGCAATTGCTCTTTTCCTCCGTCAATCCCGAGACCTACTCAGTGACCAGCGCGGAAGCTTTCCTGAAGGCCCAAAACGAGACGGAAACAACGGTCAGTCCCGAGTAAGTACGGCGGTCAAACCTTCCACACTGGCGGTGTGAGGGTGCTCGGCACCCAGGTGGAGATCTCGTAGCGAGTGGGCTTGCTCGATCAGAGCGCGGGCTCTTCGCATCTCTCCGAGGGCGGCTGCGATCTTGGCCCAGCGGACGATGTGCCGGGATCGATCGACCGGACCGGTGGCTTCACGCTCAAAGACTTCCAACGCCTTAGAGGAGGCGGCATCGGCCGCTCGGTATTCGCCTTCGACCAGCAAAATATCCGCTTCCAGTTCGTAAAAGCAACTCCGCCACAGCGCTGGACTTCGAAACCGAGACAGGAACGCTTTGCCCAGTCGCATGTATCGCCGGGCGTTCTGAAGACGGCCCAGGGCACACTCAATGTGTCCGGCCCGGAGCAGGACTTCGGCCTCGGCCAGCCCCCAGCCGGTAAGGCCGGTGCGACCGATCATTTCCCGAGCCTTTTCAAATTCACCCAGCACGCAATAGACATCCACCAGATTGCAGATGGCGATGCGACGCCCTTCCTTTCGCTTGGCCGACCATGGTTCGGCGCCCTCCCAGGCCTTTTCGGCCAGCTCCATGGCCAATTCGTGCCGCCCCAATCGAGCATAAGCCCGTGACAGTAAAATTCGACCCAGGACGCGGTAAGTACCCACATTCTTGGGGGATAGCGCTTCTCGAGTTTTCTCGGCTAGCGCCAGGGAAGTATCGGGGTCTCCGATCAGCAAGTGGATCTGGGCCATCTTGGCCTGGATGGCCAGAGATTGAACCTTGGGCGAGTTTTCGGCCAGGTACTCGAAGACTTCCTCAAAGCCGAGGAGCGCTTCCTCCGGCCTTCCCATACCGAGATGGCATTCCGCGGCGTCGATCTTCAGAACCGCCAGCTCAGATTCACCTGCCAGCTCCGCCGACCGTTCAAAGTACTCCAGGGCGCGCTTGAGTTCACCCCGTCTACCGGCAACCCGCCCGGCCAGGTGACAGGCGGCCCCCAGGGAGTCGCCAACCTCCAAAAATTCTATGGCGGTGGCCAGGCAGATATCGGCGGTGTGTAAATTCCCAGATTTCTCGAGCTGCGCCCCCAGCAGAAAGAGAAAATAACCGGATTGGTGGCTCGGGTCGATCCGTACCTCGGAAACAACTTCCTCAACGATCTCCCGCCAACCGACTCCTTTCTTGTAGGCCTGTTGGAAGCGGGTGTGGAGCTCTTCAAAGCGCACATCAAAAGCGGCCTCGGTGGCTTCTTTCCAGGGCACCGGCAAGAAAAAGACCGGGGCCAGCGGTAGCAAATAGCTTTCGGGATCGCTGACTTCCAGGACCTGCTCCAGAGAAACCTCCGAGACTTCGACCGAGTCGAAGCGCTCTTCCTCGGCGTACTGGATCTCGATCTCCTGCCTGGCTACCAACTTCGGCTCGGCTTCTTCACCCTCACCCAATTCATCGATGTGGGGCAGCCGAAGCGGCACTTCAGGGAAATCGTAATCGAACTCCACCGAAGCCGAACTGGACTTCACGCCCCCGGTACCGGCCCGAGAAGCCAGGCGATAGGGACGTTCACCCGAAGGCTCGGGGATTGACTCCGTGCTGGGCTCGGGTTCCGGTTCCGGTTCCGG
>Ga0172382_10002678_pt1 | contig 29292 bp, 26 predicted proteins | sample Leawel138RmetaG_FD_122245 | JGI IMG/M metagenome (GOLD analysis project Ga0172382, IMG submission 122245) | Leachate microbial communities from a municipal landfill in Southern Ontario, Canada - Leachate well 138R metaG | ecosystem: Engineered > Solid waste > Landfill > Unclassified | place...
AAAAGAGATAATAGAAGATGAAAGGAAAGAAAAAATTGGCCACAACATAAAATACGACTTACAAGTATTACTTAACTACGACATAGAAATACGAGGTAAAATTTTTGACACCATGATAGCTTCATACGTATTAAATCCAGAGAACAGACAGCACGGACTAGACTCTCTTAGCTTTTCAGAGCTTGGTTGGGAGAAAATAAGCTCAAAAGAATTAATAGGAGATGATAAAAAAATAATAAACTTTGAAGATGTTGATCTTGAAAAACTTTCCAACTACTCTTGCGAAGATGCTGATTACACTTTCAAATTAAGTAAAATTTTTAAAGAAAGATTAAAGAAAGAAAAACTTGAAGAGGTTTTCAATAAAATTGAAATACCTTTGATTAAAATACTATCCGACATGGAAAGAAATGGCATATCTCTTGATTCTCAATTTTTAAAAAACTTAGGAAAAAAATTAACAAAAGACATAAAAGAGCTAGAAGAAAAATGTTTTGAATTGGCAGGAGAAAGGTTTAACCTAAAATCACCAAAACAACTAAAAGAAATCCTTTATGAAAAAATGGACCTAATGCAAAAAGGTATAAAAAAAACAAAAACAGGATATTCAACTGCTTTCGATGAACTAGAAAAGATAAAACACCTAAGCCCCATAATACAATTAATACAAGGTCACAGAGAGCTAAGCAAGCTTAATTCAACATATATAGAATCTCTACCCAAGATGGTATATAATGATAATAAAATTCACACTAATTTTAATCAAACCATAGCCGCTACTGGAAGATTGTCCTCTTCTGATCCGAACCTACAAAACATACCAAACAAAACCGAAATTGGTCATAAAATTAGACAATCATTTATTAGTTCTCAAAACTGGAAATTGCTCAGTATAGATTACTCTCAGATAGAATTAAGAGTTATGGCTCATCTTTCTGGAGATGCAAAACTAACAAAAGCTTTTAAAGAGGGCCAAGATATTCATACCTTTACAGCTGCCTCTATTAATAATATAAAATTAGAGGAAGTTAGTGACAAATTAAGACAACAAGCCAAGGCTATAAACTTTGGAATAATATATGGGCAAGGACCACATGGATTAAGTCAAACAGCTCAAATATCATATCAAGAAGCTAGAGATTTTATTGATAAATATTTCAAAATATATTCTGGTGTCAAAAAATATTCAGATAAAATTATAAAAAACGCTGAAAAAAACCTATACACAGAGACTCTAATGGGAAGAAAAAGACCAATACCAGAAATAAACTCCAGTGAAATAATGAAGAAAAAAGCAGCTGAGAGAATGGCCATAAATAGCCCCATACAAGGAACTGCTGCTGATATTTTAAAATTAGCAATGATAGAGATACACAAAGAAATAAAAGAGAAAGAAGATATAAAAATGCTATTACAGGTTCACGATGAATTAATATTTGAAGTAAGAAGTGATAAAGTGGAAGAATATTGTGAAAATATTAAAAAAATAATGGAAAACATTATAAACCTAAATGTGCCACTAACAGTTAATGCCTACAGTGGAAATAATTGGGGTCAAATGGATGAATTAAAATAAAAAAGATGATTAATTTAAAAAACAAAAAAATAGCACTTCTGGGCTTGGGGATAGAAAACCAAGAGCTTTTAAAAATTCTTTTAAGCGAAAACAAGGATTTAAATGTTTGTGTTTGTGATAAAAGAAACAAAAAAGAATTAAAAAAAATATTAGGTGATTTAAAAATAAAAAATCTCAGTTTTAAAACTGGAGATAGTTTTAATAATGGATTAGAGAAATTTGATATTCTTTTTCGCTCACCTGGCTGGCCAATTTCCTGCCCTGGAGTACAAAAAGCACTAGAAAAAAATGTAGAGCTATCAAGCCCAATGAATGTTTTTTTTAATTTATGTCCAAGCAAAAACATAATCGGAGTAACGGGTAGCAAAGGTAAAGGAACTACAGCTTCTTTGATTTTTGAAATATTAAAAGAAGATAAAAAAAGATGCTTTTTGGGTGGTAATATTGGAGTTGCCCCACTTGGTTTCTTAAAAAAAATAAAGAAGAATGACTTTATAATTTTAGAACTGTCCAGTTTTCAATTAGAAGATTTGATGTATAGCCCTAAAATAGCAATCATAACCAACATATTCCCCGAACATCTATCACCAGCTGATTTACAAAATCCAAATTTTCATAAAAACTATAGCTCATACATAGGAGCTAAATTAAACATTGCAGCTTATCAAAGTAAGCAAGATTTTTTAATAGTAAATAAAAGAATAAAGAAAATTATTGATAAATACAAAATTAAATCAACTATTAAATATTTCTCAAAATCTAAGACTGAAAATATTTTAATTGGCGATTTTAACAAGGAAAATATAGCAGCAGCTGAAGAGGTTGCAAAGGTATTAAAAATTAAAAAAGATAAAGTTGAAAAAGTTCTTAAATCTTTCAAAAACCTAGAAAACAGACTAGAGTTAGTAAGAGAAATTGCTGGAATAAGATACTATAACAATAGTTTCTCCACAACCCCAGAAAGTACAATAGCTGACTTAAAATCTTTTAAAAAAAATATAGTTCTTCTAGCCGGAGGAGCTGATAAGGGTTCAAGTTTTAAAAACCTTTCTTTAGAAATCAAGAAAAGAGTAAAAACAACAATCCTCTTCCCCGGTGAAGGATCAAATAAGATAAAAAAAGAGTTTAAAAAAATAAACTATACTAAAGTAAGGAATGCCAAAAGCATGTCTGAGGCCATAAAAATAGCTAAAAAAGAAGCAAAAACTAATGATATAGTGCTACTTTCAACCGCTTGTGCTAGCTTTGGCTTGTTTAAAAACTATAAAGAAAGGGGCAAACTCTTCAAAGAAGAAGTTTCAAAATTATGATTATTTTCATTTACGGAGAAAATGACTTTAAAATAAGTCAAAAAACAAAAGAACTAAAAGACAAGTTTGTAAAAGATGTCGATCCTAAAGGAGAGAATATCTTTTTTCTTGATGGTGGAAAGATAAAATTGGAAGATCTAAGTTCAAAAATTGGGACATCATCTCTTTTCAGTTCAAAAAAAATGCTAATTATTTCCAACTTAATAGAAAACAAACAAAAAGATTTTCTAAAAAATTTTACTATATATATAAACAAAAATAAGTTATCAGAATCTCCAGACATATTTATATTTATAGAAAATAAAATAAAAAATAATAAAAGTGATAAATTAGTAAAAATAAAAGATGGCAAAGAGTTAGCTTTAAATGTTAATGAAAAAAATCTTTTTGAATCTTTAAAAAAGGAGAAATATTCTCAGGAACTTAAAAAATACACCAACCAGGAATTATTGGCTTTTGTGGTAAACGGCTTCAAGAAAGAAAATCTAAAAATAGATAATATTAGTGCTCAAAAAATAATAAGTTCAAATGACTCAAACCCTTGGGCGATAAATAACGAGATAGAGAAAATATCAAGCTTAAAAATATCAGACAAAGAAGGCAGAATAGTAACTAAGGATGATGTAGAGCAAAATACTTCTGAAAAATTTCAAGAAAACATATTTGCCCTAACTGACGCTCTAAGCTCACCTAACCCAAAAAATGCCTTAACTCTTTTAGAAGAGCAATACTTATCTGGTCTTGAGCCACCATATATATTAAGCATGATACTCAGACAATTTAAGATAATTGTTCAAATAAAATCAGCCCTAGAACTAAATTACAGTGCTCAGAAAATGGCATCAGAACTAAAACTGCATCCTTTTGTGATAAGCAAAGGTATTAATCAGGCAAGAAATTTCCCAAAAAACAAATTAATTGAAATAAACAACAAATTAATAGATATAGACCTTAACTCTAGAAAGAAAGATTGCAACATGAAAGCTTCATTAAACATTCTAATAAGCTCCTTGTAAAAAGTCTTGCTTTTTATTTTTTTATCTGTTATATTTATTTTAAATAGATTTTGATCTCATCTATTTTATTTTTGTTGTTTTTCAAGTTTAAGGGCAATTAGCTCAGTTGGTTAGAGCGCAACACTGATAATGTTGAGGTCGGAGGTTCAAATCCTCCATTGCCCACAAAAACAAATATAGCGGGGTAGAGCAGTTGGCAGCTCGCCAGGCCCATAACCTGGAGGCCGTGGGTTCGAGTCCCACCCCCGCAACATTGCCTCGGTAGCTCAGTGGTAGAGCAAAGGATTGAAAATCCTTGTGTCGTCAGTTCAATTCTGACCCGGGGCACTTTTTTACGGGGTGTGGCCCAGTTGGCTAAGGCGCCTGGTTTGGGACCAGGAGATCGTGGGTTCGAGTCCCGCCACCCCGACCCAAAAAATTTTAATTATTTAAGAAATAAAATTAACAATATGCCAAATAAAAAATCAGCTAAAAAAGAGTTGAGAAAGAGCGCAAAAAGACAAAAAGAAAATAATTTAGTTAAAGTAAAAACAAAAGCTTTAATTAAGAAAACAAAAAAAGCTATTGAAGCTAAAGATGTTAAAGTTAAAGATGACTTTAACACTGTTATTAAAGCTATAGATAAAATGGCTAAAAAAGGTATTATCAAAAAAAATACAGCAGCCAGAAAAAAATCTAGATTACAAAAAAAGATAAATAAAATATAATTTAAATAAAAATAACCTATTCTTGGTTTTTGGATGTTTCTTTGTCCACTTCTCGGAATAGGAATAAAAAAAATGTTAGACAAAAAATCAAAAGAGAAAATAATCAAAAAATTTCAAACACACCCTAGCGACACAGGATCTTCACAAGTTCAAATCGCTATATTAACAGCCGAGATTGAAGAGTTAACAGAGCACTTGAAAAAGCACAAACATGACTTCTCTTCTCGTCGCGGATTATTAAAAAAAGTTGCTGAAAGAAGAAAATTATTGAAATACTTACAAAAAGAGGATCAAAATGCTTTCCAAGAATTAGCTATAAAATTAAAACTTAAAATAGCTAAGAAAATGATCCAAGAAGAGGAAGAAAAAGCTGAAAAAGAAAAAGAACTAGAAAAAATGATAAAAGGAGAGAACGAAGAAGATTCAGAAAACGAATAAATAGATTCTCGCCAAAAATAGAAAAAATATGATAAAGCACAAAGAACAAAGAGTCGGAGTATTGATAGATGTTTCAAATATGTATCACTCCGCTAAAAATCTATTTGGCAAAAAGACAAACTTCAAAGAGATATTAAAACAAGCAGTCGCAGGCAGAAAATTAATTCGGGCGACTGCTTATGTTATTAAGACAGAAAAAGAAGAAGAGTTTGGTTTTTTTGAAGCTTTAAGCCAACAAGGGTTTGAAGTTAAAATGAAAGACCTACAAATATTTGCTGGAGGAGCCAAAAAGGCAGACTGGGATATAGGGATAGCTATTGATGCTATAAAACTAGCCAACAACCTAGATGTAATAGTTATTGTATCTGGAGATGGAGACTTCCTACCTCTAGTTTCATACCTGCAAAACAACAAGGGTTGTTTAGTGGAGGTAATGGCCTTTAGTAAAACAACTTCTAGCAAGTTAATAGAAGAGTCAGATGATTTTATAGACATAGGAAAAGATAAAAGATTTTTGATATAAATAATAATTAATATTTTGGCCATTAAATATAGAGGGCTGTATAAAAGTAATACAGTACTTAAATTTAATGGTCAAAAAACAAAAAAGTATGAATGAAGAAAAAGTTTTTTCTGGCCAATGGCTTGGAAAAGAATTAATAATTAAATCTGGAAAGTTAGCTAAACAAGCTGACGCTTCAGTTTTAGTTCAGTATGGTGACACTATGGTTATGGCTACAGTGGTTCAATCAAAAACAGAAAGAGAAGGAATAGACTTCTTCCCTTTAATGGTTGAATTTGAAGAGAAATTATACGCAGCTGGAATGATCAAAGGTTCACGCTGGATAAAAAGAGAAGGAAGACCAAGTGATCAATCAATTTTAACAGGAAGAATGATTGATAGATCAATAAGACCACTTTTCAATGATGAAGAAAGAAAAGATGTTCAATTAATAATCACCCTACTATCAGTTGATGGAGAAAATGAATACGATATTATTTCACTATTAGCTGCTTCAGCTGCTCTAAGTATTTCTGGCGTAGATTGGAAGGGGCCAATAGGTGGAATTAGAGTTGGATTAATAGAAGACGAGTTTGTTTTCAATCCTAGCTTTGAACAACAAACATCAAGTAAGTTAGACTTAATAGTTGTTGGCACAGAAGAAAAGGCAATTATGATAGAGGCTGAAGCTAAAGAAGTTAAAGAAGATATTGTTTTGAAGGCTATAAATGCTGGACAAGAAAAACTTCAAGAAACTATTGAAATAATTAAAGGATTTAAAGAATTCTTTGGAACAAAAGAAAAAGTTGAAGTAAAAAGCTTGGTTAGCCAAGAAGATGAACAAGAAAAAGAAAGAAAAAATGAATTATTAAAAATTGGTGAATCTTGGTTAAATGAGAATATAAAAGATATATTATTTGAAAAAGAATACCACACCAAAGGTGAAAGAAAAATGGCAGTTAGGGTTATCAAGGAGAGTTTAAATGAATATTTATTCTCAAAAGAAATAGCGAAAAATGATAGAGCCTTCGTAATTAAGAAGCTTGTAGAAAAAATGGTTGAGGCTGAAGTTACAAATTCTATCTTAGAAAATAAGAAAAGAATAGACGGAAGAGCTTTAGATGAAATAAGAGAATTATCTTCAGAAGTAGCAATTTTACCAAAAAGTCATGGTAATGGACTATTTAGCAGAGGAGAAACTCAAGTTTTATCAATAGTAACACTTGGATCACCTGGAATGGAACAAACACTAGAAGGTCTTGAAGGTCAAAGCAAAAAAAGATACATGCATCACTATAACTTCCCTCCATACAGTGTAGGAGAAGCAAGCCCTTTAAGAGGAACCGGAAGAAGAGAGATTGGTCATGGAGCATTGGCTGAAAAAGCTTTAACAGCTGTACTGCCAGACACAAAAGACTTCCCTTACACAATTAGAGTTGTAAGTGAAACTCTTGGCTCAAACGGATCATCATCTATGGCTTCAACTTGTGGATCAAGTTTAGCATTAATGGATGCTGGAGTCCCAATTAAAAGACCTGTCGCTGGTATAGCTATGGGATTAGCCTCAAATGAAGATATGAGCAAGTGGGAGGTTCTTACAGATATTCAAGATCTAGAAGACGGAAAAGGCGGAATGGACTTTAAAATGACTGGAACAGAAGAAGGATTAACCGCTATACAACTAGACACAAAAACAAACGGCATAACTAAAGAAATAATTGAAAAAACCTTAATAGAAGGTAAAAAGGCATTGTCTAAAGTGTTAGACTCTTTAAAGAGCGCTTTATCAGAGCCAAGAAAAGAACTATCTCCTCACGCTCCAAGAATTATTAGCTTTACTGTTAATCCTGAAAAAATTGGAACAATTATAGGTCCAGGAGGAAAAACAATCAACAAGATTATAGATGAAACAAATGTCACAATAGACATCGAAGATGATGGACTTGTTATCATCTGCTCAACTAATCAGGAAAATGCTAAAAAAGCTGAGGCTATGGTTAAAGACCTGGTAAGAGAATTTGAAGCTGGTGAAATATTTGCCGGAAAAGTTGTAAGACTTATGGATTTTGGCGCTTTTGTTGAAATAGTTGGTGGTCAAGATGGAATGGTCCATGTAAGTGAATTAGCACCCTATAGAATAGGAAAACCATCAGACTTTGTTAACGTAGGAGATCTTGTCCAGGTTAAAATCAAAGAAATAGATTCTCAAGGTAGAATAAATCTAACAATGAAAGGATTGCCAGAGAACGAAGAACTATGGAAAGACAAGAAAGGAGAATCACAAGGAGGTGATGGAGGTTTCCAAAGAAGGCCAAATTTTAATAAAAAGTTTTAAATATTGACTTTTAAAAGCATTTAATATAATATTAAATAGCTAATATAAGTAAAAATAAAGAAAAAATATGTTAATGATTAAATTAGCCAAAGTTGGCAAAACAAACAAGAAATTATTTAGAATTATAGTTTCTGAAAAAGCTAGAGATCCATACGGAAAGGCTTTAGAAATACTTGGTTCATACAATCAATATGAAAAAAACCTTCAAATAAATGGAGAAAGAGTAAAACACTGGATATCACAAGGTGCTCAAATGACAAAATCAATTAACAACCTTTTGGTTGCTAATAAGATTGTTGAGGGAGAAAAAGTTAAAAATTCAAGACCTGGAACTCCAAACAAAATAAAACAAGCAAAGCTTGAGAAAGCTAAGGAAAAAGAGGTTGCCAAAGCTCAAGAGGCTGCAGCTGCCAAAGAAGAAAAAGTGGAGACAGAGGTAAAAGAGTAGTTTGACTTTTGATAAAATTCGGTATAAAATTGATATACACCGCTTAGGTGGTTAAAAATTAAAAATTTTTTCGTAAACTTGTTGAAGACAATTTACGAAAATAGTGCAACAACTATGTCTGAAAATCTAGACAAGAAGTTTTTAGAAACAATCATCACCTCTATTGTTGGCAGACCAGAAGCTGTATCAGTAGAAAGAACAGTTGATGAGAGAGGAGTTCTTTTGACCTTAAAAATTGACCCGAGTGATATGGGTTTTGTGATTGGTCGCCGTGGGCAAACTGCTCAAGCAATCAGAACATTATTAAAGGTTGTTGGTGCAAGAAATAATTCAAGAGTAAACTTAAAGATTTACGATCCAAACAATGGAGAGAGACCAGAAAGAAGAGAGGTTTCTTCTACTCCAATTGATACATCAGCAATTGATGACTTACAAATCTAGTTTTCTCAAAAACTGATATAAACAAAATAAAAAACCACACCCGTGGTTTTTTATTTTTTAAAACATATACAATATGAAATTTAATATAATAACTATATTCCCAGAAATGTTCTCCTCATACTTTAATGAAGGTGTGGTTGGGAGAGCTATAAAAGATAGAAAAATAAAAATAAAAACTTATAACCTAAGAGATTTTACAAACGACAAAAGAAAAACAGTAGATGATACTATCTATGGGGGCGGAGCTGGCATGTTACTTAAAATAGAGCCACTTTATAAAGCAATCAAAAAATCATCAAAAAAGAAAAAATCTCCTGGTCAAAAAATAATATTACTATCGGCTAAGGGAAAAAAGTGGGACCAACAAATGGCTAAAAAATATTCAAAGCTAAAATCAGTAACGCTTATCTGTGGTAGGTATGAAGGGGTTGATGAAAGAATAACTGAATTTATAGACGAAGAAATATCTATCGGAGATTATGTCTTAAGCGGAGGTGAGCTTGGAGCTATGACTATAATTGACTCTATTAGTCGCCTTCTACCAAAGGTTCTAGGCAATAAAGAAAGCATAGAAGACGAATCACACCAAAAGAAAGGTTTATTAGAATACCCTCAATACACTAAACCAGCTGTATTTAAAGCCGGTAGAAAGGAATATAGAGTTCCTCAAGAGCTATGCTCTGGTAATCACAAGCTAATTGAGGAATGGAAGGAAAAAAATAAGAGAGTATGCTAACACCAGGTATTGACACATTTAAAGAAATATGATATAATTGTTTTACAAGATAACCATAAATTGGTTTTTTTGTAAAGTAATTTGAAATCTTTAAAACCATAATGATATGAAAGCAAATGTATTATTTTTCCGACCTGCAGTTTTTTTGTTGTCACTTGTATTAACAGTGGCTTGTCAAAAAGATTTTGAGAACACTCCAAAAAGAGCGTTCGAACCAACTAATTACGACAACCCTACGGTTGCTCCAGTATTAAAATATTCTAACAGTGCCCTAAAAAGCGTTGAAGGAAATATTATTACATCTGGAGATGCCATCTCTGTAAACTCAAGTTATGTATCCTCTTTCTGGTTAGATCCAGCTGAAGGTATTGTAGCTAGAGGTAGCTGGGAGATTAGCAATGATTTAGGAGAGGTTATTTTCCAAAGATCAAATGCTAACGGCATAGACATTACCTTGCCTACTGGAAACTACACATTAAGAGTTTCTGGAACTTATCAAGGAGAGGATTTCCTATATAATAATATAGTGATAAATTCTCAAGTCGAAAATCAAGGGGGCGATGACGTGGTAGTAGTACCACCTAATCCAATTAGATCGTTAACCTCTCCGGTTAGCTTGTCTAATTTGAACGTTACCAGTTCGAATGTTTCAGTGACTATTACAATCTCTAAAGAAGAATACTACAGCCAAACTGATTGGTTTCATCTTTACAGAATTAATGGTCAAGATTTTAAAACTAAACAAGCCGTTTCTCAAACAGCTGATAGTATTAGTTTTGTAATCACAGCTCCAAAAACAAACAACACGTTAGTGGAGTTTAACGGAGCCTACAACGATGGTAGTATTGGAGGGGTTTGGATGACGCCTTCAGCAACTGGAAGTATCCTTTATTCTGGAGGGGATAATTTCTTCTCATACAGAATAAGAATTGTTGGTTCAGAGGTTGAATTAACTACAAACAGCACAACAGCTACTGTATTAATCTCAACTAACAGCCAAACAACAATTCCAACTATTCCAGGCGAAGCTGGAGACGGAATTGAGAATGATCACACTGTTCGATGGAGCGGATTAAAACACTTTATTAAAACTGAAGTTAACAATCCATCAATTGCCTACAAAATTGGTAGCGGAAGTTGGACATTTGTTCAATTAACCGAAAGTGCAAGCCCAGGATATTGGGAGTTCACTTTGCCACAAGGCTCAACCGGAACAGTTTATTTCTACTGGGGAATCGGAACAAATGTAACAAACTTTGTTCCATCAACCTCAGAAATGATTGAAAGTATGTACTATTCAGCAGATGCTCAAATCTGCGCAAAGAATATATAAACATCACTTTAAATCATAAGACCTTAAGTTTTTAACTTAAGGTCTTTTTTATTTTCTATACTATTCTCAAGGTATCGTTTTCTTGTATTAATGATCCCTTCATCATAAACCCGGCTGCTTTCTTGTGACCTCCACCACCCAAAAAAGAAGCTAAATAAGCGACATCAACATCCTTATCAGTAGAGCCAACTCTTAAATTACCTTTTATTTCCCCCCTCTTTTCTTCTTTCAAGAGTAATACAGTGCTAACCTCAGATAAGCTACTCATAAAAGAAACTATTAGACCAAAAGCATCTTCTGATATCTCTAGATTCATCTTTTCTATATTTTGAAAATCTTCATAAGTAAAAAAAGAAAAAGCTATATCGTATTTTTCATTTATTCTTAAATTTTCTAAAACGATAGCCCAAACCTTCATATCGGAAAAATTCTTGTTTCTCAAGGTATTGTTAACTATTTTAGGAAATTGCGCCCCCAAGCTAAGCATCCTAGAAGATATCTTCAAGGTCTCGTTCTTGACCGATGGATACAAGAAGTTGCCAGTATCAGTTAATATTCCGGAAAGAATACAGTTGGCTATATTTTTATTTATCTCTATACTGTTTTCTTCTAAGAAATAATATAGTATTTCAGTGTTTGAGGCTAGCTGAATTTTTATTTCAATGTCAGCGTAAGAAGAAACCTTAACATGATGGTCTATTTCTATAACAAACTTATTCTTAAATAATTCTATCTCACTTCCAAGGTTTGTTCTTTCGAGAGAGCCACAGTCAAAGGTTATGATAAGGTCAAAATATTCTAAATATTTATCTCCTAGTTCTGAGTTTTTATTAATTATATTTTTTAACTCTTCTTTGCTAGAAATTATATCTTCTGCATGAGGAATATAGTCATAATTATCATTTTTATTTTCAGCAAAAGAAAAATATTTTTTTCCTAATGACTTTAGAATATCAGAAAAAACACCCAAAGAAGATATTGCATCAACGTCTGGATTTATATGTGATACTAAAAGAATTCTATCCGAAGATAAAATTCTTTGCCAAGCTTTTTTAAAATTTTCTTTATCCATATTAGATATTATACATCTTCCTTTTCTCTTTCTATTTCATCAAAAATGTTATTTATTTTTTCTACAGCCTTAAAACTAGAATCAACATACCAAAATAGTTTTGGAACCCTATTCAAGCCAGATTTAGCCTTTAATATCTTGGATAGATGCCCAGATTTTGCTCTTAACCTTTTTAAAGCTGTTCCAGAAAACTTTTCTGGCAAAATCGAAACATGCACCTTGGCGCTAGAAAGGTCCTGCGCACATTTAACATTGTAGACAGTAATTAAAAAATCAGGAGTTTCTACTTCGCTAGCAATTAACTCTCCTAGAAGTGGTTTTATTACTTGATTAACTTGTTCTGCTTTTGACATATTTTATAATTCTGATTGATCCTCCTCTTCCTCTTTATAGAAAGACAAAACATCACCCACTTGAACAAGTGGCTTTCCTTCATATTTTAAACCACATTCATTTCCTTTCTCAACGGTTCTAACATTTTGTTTTGCTTCTTGAAGATTACTAAGCTTGCCTTTATCAATAAAATCTTCCCCTCTCCAAACTTCAATCATTGAGGCTTCCTCTATTACACCATCTATAACCTTACCTCCTAATATCTGAGAATCGTTTTCTGTTCTAAAAATAGCTAAAACCTCTAACTTGCCCAAATCTCTTCTAATCATCTTTGGTTTATATATATTTTTCATTTCAACCTTAACATATTCTATTAAATCATAAATTATACTAAAGATGCTAAATTTAATATTTTTTTCTCTGATAAGGTTTTCTACTTGGGCTTGAGTTTTTACATTAAAGCCAATTATTTGAGCCCCTGAATCTTCAGCCCTCTTAACGTCACCCTCGTTTATATTACCCAGCCCTTTATGTATAATTTTAACCTTAACCTTTTTAGTATTTATTTTCATTAAAGACTCTTCAATCGCTTCAGCTGATCCCAAAAAATCAGCTTTAATTATTAAATTTAATTTAACTGAATCATCTTCAATTTCAGTAGATACACCTTGATGTTCAAGCTTATTTTTTGCAACTATTTTTTTGATTCTTATTTTTTCTCCTTCGCCAACCTCTAAAACATCTCCTACTTCTGGTAACATTTTTAGACCTAATATTCTAGCTGGAGTTGAAGGTCCGGCTATTTTAATTTCTTCTCCTTTGTAGTTTCTTAGAGATTTAACTTTTCCATAAATTATTCCGTCATAGCATAGTTGATCACCAACTCTCAATGTTCCGTTTTGAATTAAAACAGTCACAACAGGACCAGCACCTTTGTCCATATTTGATTCAATAACAGTACCAGCTGCTTGAGCTTTAGGATTAGCTTTCAGGTTCTCTGACTCCATTTCAGAGGTTAAAAGAACCATATCTAAAACATCCTCTATTCCCTTCTTCTCTAAAGCTGAAATGGGGACGCAAACAGTTTTACCACCCCAGTCTTCTGGAATTATATTTAATCTTGTTGAAAGTTCTTGCTTTACTCTATTTATATCAGCATCTTCCTTATCTATTTTGTTAATAGCTACTATAAATGGTATTTTTGAAGCTTCTATAATACGAAAAGCTTCAATAGTTTGAGGTTTAACACCATCATCAGCGGCAACAACTAATATTGCAATATCAGCAACTCTAGCACCACGGCTTCTCATAGCAGTAAAGGCCTCATGTCCAGGAGTATCAATAAACGTTATGGGTTGTTCTTTTCTTACAACTTGATAAGCACCTATATGTTGAGTTATTCCGCCAGATTCACCTTCAACCACATTTGTTGATCTAATAGCGTCTAATAATTTTGTTTTACCGTGATCAACGTGGCCCATAACAACAATAATCGGAGCCCTACTTATTAAGTCAGTCTCTTTTTCTTTCGAAATTTTATCAGACAAAGCATCTCTAGCAACTGAAACATCTTCTTCTTTTTCTGTTTTTAGTGAAACTTCTAAATTTAAATTGGCGCCAACTATAGCCGCGGTATCAAAATCTAATTTTTCATTAATAGAAACAAAAACTCCATTTTTCATTAATTCTTTTAATAGAGAGTTTACTGGAATATCGGCTAAAGAAGCTAAATCTCTTACAGTAATAAACTTTCCAATTTCCACCTTTTTGGCCTCTTTCTCTTCTTCTGCTTCCTGACTTTTTCTTAAAGCCTCTTCCGCCTCTCTCTTTTTCTCTATTTGAGCTATAAATATTGGCCAATTCTTAATAATCTTTTTAGCAATCATCTTGTCAACCTTAATAGCTTTTTGCCCAACATTAAAACCCATTTGCGGAAGCAAATTCTTTAATTCATAGGGGGCAACCCTTAATATTCTAGCTAATTCGGTTAAATTCATGATTTTATATAATAATTATAATAAAAAGATAACTAATTTTCTTTTAGTCTATAGTTATATTATATGATTTTTAAGCTTTAGTCAAACAAAAATGGCTAATTTAAATGACTTTTAGCGAACTCACAAGCACAATATTTCTGACAATAAATACCCTCTTTCTTGGCTAATTCAATCGATCTCCTTGAAAGCTCAATTTGATTAAATTCTATATCCAAAAAAGATATATTATATTGTGAAGCTAAATTATTTGATATTTCTTTTATCTTTTTAGAGTCCTTATAGGGACTAACTAGGAGGCTTGTATAAAAATTATTGATATTAAGCTCCTTCGCTTTATTAACCGTTTTAACAAGTCTATCACTATAGCAAACAGAACATCTGGCACCTCTTTCTGGCTCTAATTCTAAACCCTTTACAATGTTAAGCCAATCTTGATGATTATATGGTTCAATTTCTAATTTTAACCTATACTTTTCAGCTAATTTTTTCACAAAAAACAATCTCTTCTCATACTCATCTTCCGTATCGATATTTGAATTACAAAAATAAAGAGTTATATCAAACTTTTTAATTAAAAAATCAGGTATAAGGCAATAAGAACAGGGAGCGCAACATACTTGTAATAAAAGCTTTTCTTTGTTAAATCTGAATTTTTTTTTCTCTAAAAAATATAGACCAATAATAATAAGTAGCATTAAAATTAACATAGCCAAAAGAGCTAAAAATTTACCCTTACTTTGCAAAAAAAGAGCGCCCAAACCAAAAGACAAAGAAAAGAAATAAAAGAATAAAACTGCCTGCTTTTGACTTAATCCCAGGTCTATTAAGCGATGATGTAGATGCTTTCTATCTGAATATTTAAAAGGATTCTTTTTTAAACTAAGCCTTCTAATTATGGTCCACAAAACATCTAGGGCTGGCAAACCTAAAACTAAAAGAGCTATGGCTATTTTTCCTCCCGATATAATAGCCAAAACACCTAATATATAACCGAGAAGCAAGGAGCCGCTTTCTCCTAAAAATATTTTTGCTGGATTGAAATTAAAGACTAAAAACCCTAAAAGAACAACAAAAAATACAAATGATGCTATCGCTATATCTGGTTGATAATATTTATCACTAACAGTAAAAAGAAATATAATTAAGGCACCTATTGCTGATACTCCCGAGGCTAAACCGTCTAAACCGTCTAAAAGTTTAGTAGTATATGTCATGCCCATCACCCAAAGAAATATTAAAACGGAGCTAACAAGACTAGAAAAATATATCAAACCGCCAAAAGGATTAGTTACCTTATCAATACTAACACCACCCAAAATAACGGCAACAGAGGCTAAAATTGGCCAAATTATCTGTATTCTTGCTGGTAGATTATACTTATCATCCAGAACTCCCCCTATAACAAGAAATAGAGCCCCGAGAAAAAAGCCCAGCCAATGGCTAATACCCAAATCACCCACCAAAAGTCTATCTTTTAGAATAAATAAAGCCAGAAAATATAATAAAAAAATAGCCAAGCCACCTAGAAGTGGTATTGGTTTTTTATGTATTTTTCTAAAACCATCTGGCTTGTCAACTATATTCAACCTTAAAGCCAACCTTTTAATGACAAAAGTTAAAAGAATTGAAGCTGGAAATAATATTGAGAAATAAATTAAATAATTCATAAACACTTGACTTTTGACTATAAATTAGTTATACTATCTAACAGTTATTTAAAACTTAATAAAATTAATGAATGGAAAAAAAAATTAAAAAGAGTTTAAAACTTGCTAGGCAAGTTATTAGAGATTTTGAAAAGTTCGAAAAAGAAGATTTGTTCAGAAAAAAAATGGATCAAATCGAAAAAATAAAGGACGAGGGTATAAAAAATATAGAAAAAAGAAAGCTAGATTTTCTATACACCGAAGACAAAAGAACTTATCAAAGAGCAAAACTCTTTGTGGCAGAGTTTCAAAAAAAAGAAGAAATTACTGCCTAAAACCCATCTACCCCCATGCACTTTGTATGGGGTTTTTTATTTATATAACTCTTCCCTTCTCTACTTCAATTTCTGCATCTTCATTAATAAAAACAGTATCTCTTCTTTTAAGCTTGTTACTTAAAATTAGGTTAGCCAATTCATTTTCAATCTTATCTTGCAATAAACGGCGCAAAGGTCTAGCTCCAAATTTTGGATCATAACCAGCTCTTGAAAGTTTGTATAAACCTTCATCGTCATAAATTAAAGAAATACCCTTTTTATCTAAGTTCTTGGCTATCTTGCCAATCATTATCTTAGCAATTTCAAAAACATTGTCCTCACTTAAAGGCTTAAAGACTATAATTCCATCAAAACGATTAATCAGTTCTGGCCTCATAACCTTATTTAAATGAATATCTATCAATCCCTGCTTAACAACATTAATATCTAAACCGTCTTTAACTGACTCCTGTATATACATAGCTCCAGCATTTGAGGTGGCTATGATAATGGAGTTTGTAAAATTTATTGTCCTTCCTTGACCATCAGTTAATCTTCCATCGTCCAGCATCTGTAAGAATAAATTTAAAATATCAGGATGAGCTTTTTCAATTTCATCAAACAATATCAAAGAAAAAGGATTTTTTCTTACAGCTTCAGTTAAATAACCTATAGAGCCATCAACATCTCCTATCATTTTTTTAACACTGTCTTGCATTTGATATTCACTCATATCAAGACGTATCATATATTTCTCACTACCAAAATATATATCAGAAACAGTTTTGGCTAATTCGGTTTTACCAACACCAGTCGGTCCTAAAAACAAAAAGCTGGCAATAGGTCTATTACCTTCCCTCATCTGCGCTCTAGCCCTTCTCAGACTGCCAGAGACGGCTGAAACAGCCTCCTCTTGTCCAATCATTCTCTCGTGTATTTTATCTTCTAAATTCATTAACTTTTCACTTTCAGATTGGGTAACTTGATCAGCTGGGATACCGGTAATTTCGCTAACAACTAAAGCTATATCGGTTTTTGTACACATCTTTTTTGATGGATCACTGTGCATTAACTTAGAATTTTTAACAGCCACAGCTTTTATCACATTAATAGCTTTTTCTGGTAAAAATCTATCATTAATATATTTTTTTGATAAATTAACCGCCTCTTCTATTGAGTGATAATCAAAGTATACACCATACTTGCTCTCTATCCAGGCAATCTTACTCTCAATAACACAAATAGCTCCATCAATATCTAATTCTGACACTTTAATGGGTGCCATAACATTAGACAAAGCCTTGCCCTCCATGTATTTAACATAGTTCTCTTCACTAACTGATGCTAAACAATATATATTACCCCTACTTAAAGACTCGGCCAAAACCTCTGACAACTCTAAACTTTCTTCTCCACCAACACTAATGCCCATCATGTTCTGTATATTTTCTACGTACAAAATTATATTTTTAGACCTCATCACCTCATGTATAATCCTTAGCATTCTCTCCTCGGCCTGCGCTGGAGATGCCCCACTTATCAATCTTGATAAATCAAGTTCAACTAATCTCTTATCTTTTAAAAATTTAGGGACTTCTTCTTTAACCATTAATCTAGCTAGTCCTTCCACTAAAGATCTCTTTCCCACACCATTTTGCCCAACAAGAATAACACCACTTTGCTCACTTTCAAATGAGTCAAATATTTGTCTCATTTCTTTTTCTCTAGAAACACAAATCTCAAAGTATCCATATTTAGCCATTAAGGTTAAGTCCCTGGAAAAGTAATCTAAAGTCGGTGTAGCAACGGCAGTGTATGATTTATTCATGTTGCCCCCTGGCTTTAGTCTAGCCATTCTCTTAAATATCTTATAATCTTCAAATATCTGTTCATTTATTCTAAACCATTTAATAGCATTCTCTATTTTGCTTTGATTTATTTCCAATTCATAAAGAACTTCTTGCAATACTTCATTTCTCTGATAACAAAACAATATGACGTTTAAAACACCCACACTCTTATTATGATTAAGATATGCATCTTCAAAAGCTGATATTAAAATTTCTTGAATATTATCAGAAAGTGAGATATTTTCACCACCTGAAACAGCTGGACTAACTTCTTTTAAATATTTTTTCAAAATGATAAGCAACTCTTTGACATTTACATTTAACCTAATTAAAAGGCTTCTAATCTTAGGTCTACTTATCAAAACCCAAAAAAGATGAAGAGTGCTTAACTCTTTTTGATCTAGCTTCTTGGCTAAAAGATATGCATCCTCTAGGACGGTTAACATTTCTTCGTTTAGGCTTTCCGACACATCAAAGTTGGAAACATTTTTTCTCTCTTTAAGTTTCCTTATCTTTTTAGTTTTAACTATCTTTTCACTAGTTCTGTAGATTACGAACATAGAGAAAAATAAAGATATTAGGAATAATAGGATATATACAGAATCATCCTTCCAAAAATTAAGAAGGATGGAATAGTTATCTGAGATATAGTCAAAATTAATGTACAACCAATAGAAAAAAGATAAAAATCCAGAGACAGCTATTAAATATGCCAGGAAATCAACCAAATGATCAAGATTTTTCTTCAATCTCCTCAATCTAATTGTTGAGCTCTTTAATTTTCTACCAAAAAATAATTTATTATTTAAAAAAATAACTGAAACTAGGCCATCTTCTTTTTTAAAAAAATCATCTTTTTGAAAAGACATAAAATATATTTAAGAAACTTTATTGATAATTATATAAGCTAAAACAACGGGTAGAGCAAGCCAAGAAGCTATTAACGCCAAAACTATAGCAGAAAAAATTAAGAAAAATATTAATCTAAAAATTATCTGAAATAATCTAACTAAAAAACTGATAGTTCTACTAGTAAAATCTCTCTGTCCATACATAGGAACAAAAATGTTTCTAATCCAAACACCAGCCCCAATCATAGTCCACCTATCTCTTAAAAAAAGACCTAAAAGCTTTACAAATCTAATAAAACCAACACTATACCACCAGACAGGGAAATATAATAAATCCAAGATAAATTGGACTGAAAGCTTAGTGAAATAAAAGAAAAAATTACTATTCATATATAATAATAATAGCAAATTATTAACAAGTTGGCAAAAAAAGAGGGGTTTACCCCCTCATATTTTTAATCTTTTCACTGTCCATTAATACCATCTAAATATCATCTCTTCACTTACATCCTTCTTTATTTAACTGAAACTAATATATTATCCTTTGTCCCGATGTCTATTGTAATTTTATCACCATCCTTAACCTTGCCCTCCACAATGTTTAAGGCTAATTCATCTAATATCATATTCTGTATAACTCTTTTAAGCGGTCTAGCTCCATAACTAGAATCATAACCTTTTTCACTTAGATACTTTTTAACTTTTGGACCAATTTTTATACTAATGTTTTTATTCTTCAATCTTTTTTCAACTTTATCTAACTCTAAGTCTATTATTTTTTCTAAATGTTCTTTCTTTAAATTTTTAAAGACTACTATTTCGTCAATTCTATTTAAAAATTCCAATTTAAAATAGTCTTTTAATATTCCGTCTATCTTTTCTTTCATTTCAACTTCTCTTAATTTTTCATTCTCTTCTTCATTCTCACCACTATCAAAACCAATAGAGTATTGCTTTATAACTTCATTGCCTAAATTGGATGTCATTATGACAATAGTGTTTTTAAAGTTAACTTTTCTACCCTTTGAATCAGTTAAAACACCGTCATCTAATATTTGTAACAATAGGTTAAAGGTTTCTGGATGAGCTTTCTCAATTTCATCAAAAAGTATAACACTATATGGACGACGACGAATTTTGTCTGTTAATTGTCCGCCATCATCATGTCCAATATACCCAGGAGGAGATCCAATAAGTTTAGCTACGCTATGTTTTTCCATAAACTCACTCATATCTAAACGAACTAAAGCATTCTCATCATTAAAGATAAAAGACGCAAGCGTTTTAGCAAGTTCTGTTTTACCGACACCAGTTGGTCCAACGAATAAAAACGAACCAATAGGCTTCTTTTCTTCATTAACACCAGCACGGCTACGACGAATAGCATTCGAAACTGCTTTTATAGCTTCGTCTTGCCCAATAACTCTTTTAGATAGTTCGTCTTCTGATTTAGATAATTTTTGAAGTTCACTCTCAAGCATCTTATTAACCGGAATACCAGTCCAACGAGCCACAACTTTAGCAATATCCTCCTCATCAACTTCTTCTTTTAAAATATGTTGTCCTTTTTTCTGAATCTTTAATAATTCCTCTTGTTGTTTTTTAACTTCTTTTTCTAGTTGAGGTATAATTGAGTACCTTATTTCGGCCACCTTTGTTAAGTCATCACCTTTGCGCTCTATAATATCAGCTTCCATTCTAGATTCATCTATCTTTCTTTTTGACTCTCTAATTTTAGATATTATATCTTTTTCATTTTTCCAATGTATCTCTAATTGGTTGGCCTTCTCCTTTAATTCCTCTAAGTCTTTATTAAGCTTAGCTTTTTTAGTTGAGTTTTTATCCTTATCATTATTCAAAATACCAGCTTTAACTATTTCCATCCTTTTTATTTCTCTCTTCATGTTATCTAACTCTTCTGGCATAGAATCTATTTCCATACGAAGTGAGGATGTTGCTTCATCAACTAAATCAACAGCCTTGTCTGGTAAAAAACGGTCGCTAATATATCTACTAGATAGCTTAGCGGCTGAAACTAAAGCTTCGTCAGTAATTCTAACACCATGATGAACCTCATATTTTTCCTTAATACCTCTAAGGATAGAAACTGTATCTTCAATACTTGGCTCAGCTACATAAATTGGTTGAAACCTTCTCTCTAGAGCAGCATCTTTTTCTATATATTTCTGATATTCTTTTGTTGTTGTAGCACCAATTGTTCTAATCTCTCCTCTGGCTAAGGCTGGTTTTAACATATTTGAAGCATCCATTGAACCTTCGCTAGCGCCAGTTCCAACTAGAGTATGTAATTCGTCTATAAATAATATAATTTTACCTTCTTGAGATTTAATTGTTTTTAAAACTGACTTTAATCTATCTTCAAACTCTCCTCTAAATTTAGCCCCCGCAACAAGAGCTCCTAAATCAAGAGAAACAACTTCTTTTTCTTTTAGCATTTCTGGAACATCACCACTAACTATTCTCTGAGCCAGCCCTTCAACTATTGCAGTTTTTCCTGTTCCTGCCTCACCAATTAAAACTGGGTTATTTTTTGTTCTACGAAGAAGAACTTGCATAATACGGCGTATTTCAGAATCACGACCAATAACTGGGTCTAACTTTTCTTGTCTGGCTAGTTCTGTTAAATTAACTGTGTATTTCTCCAAAGTTCTAAACTTATTCTCTGGATCAGGATCATTAATTTTTTGGTTACCTCTTAATTCTTTTAATATTTCTAAAACCTGTTTGTAGTCAATATTAAAACTAATTAATATAGTTTGCGCTGGAGATTTAACTCCTAATAGAGCTAAAAATATGTGCTCAGTTGAAATGAATTCATCTCCCATTCTATCAGCTTCTTTTTGAGCTCTTTCAAATATAGCCGCAACCTCTCCTGTACCTTGCACAGAATGAACAGAGTCAAAATTACTAGGATCAGAGGTCCTTCTTACACCCCTAGCTTTAGGCAATACTTTAAGTTCATTAATCGTATAGCTTTCTATTAGCTCTGGATCTATTTTTAAATTGTTTAAAACAACTCTAACTAGGCTTTCTCCTTGTTGGTTTAAAGCTAAAAGCAGGTGTAAACCTTCTATGTATTGCTGACCAAAGTCGGTAGCAATCATTTGAGCATTTATAATTAATTCTTGTGATTTATTGGTAAATTTATTAAACATTTTATTATAATTAATAGTTATTTTCTTAGCACTCTAAACAGTAGAGTGCTAATATTATAGTTTAAATAATAAAAGATGTCAACCTTGACTTTTATTTAAAAATATGTTAGTATCAATTCATATAGTACATAAAAAGAAAGGAGTAAGTCGTGGATGATTTAATCTATTATCTCGGAGATGAGGCAGTTTGCTTCTTCGATTTTACTTTATTTAAAGGAATTTGGCACGTTAAAATTCTTTTAATAAATGAAGTAAGCTCTGAGACCAAAGAGCCATATCTGGTTCCTTACAGCGCAATCTCTTTCAAGGATGACCCAGGGGAAATTAAAAAGACCAGTTATCTAAGCGATCATCTAAGGTTTTTAGATGAAAAGCAAGAAAGAGAGGAATATTTCATATTCCAAAAAACAAAAAAACCTATCGATAAACGATTAGTTTATCGAAACAGGGATTTAGAAAAACGATTAGTACAGGAGGCTATAAGGCCACCCAACACTAATTAAGAGCGGAGAAAATAACTTCCCGCTCTTTTTATTTGGAGAAAATATTTAAAATAGCCTCACCTAAATTTTTACAAAAAACAAAAGACAACTTCTTGAAAGTTTTCTTTAATCTGTCTTTCTCTGTGTTACTTAAATAATCTCCAAGGAGAACCTCCGAGAATCCCATTTTTTCAATTTCCCTCAATCTCGAATCTAAATATGAGACAGGCCTCAATTCCCCTCCCAAACCAAGCTCTCCTAAAAATACAATTTTTCTAGAGACTTCTTTGTTCAAAAATGAAGAAATAACTGAAAGACAAACTGACAAGTCTAAGGCTGTGTCAGCAGTTTTAAAACCTCCAACTATGTTTAATATTATATCTTGATTACTTAAATCTATTTTTTGTTTTTTTGAAATAACAGCTGAAAGAACCTGTAAACGATTCAAATCAAAACCTGAAGACTTTCTTTGTGGATATCCAAAAACAGTCCTACTGACTAAAGCTTGAACATTTATTAAAAATGGCCTATTGCCTTCCATAACGCAAGAGAAACTTGAACCAGCAAAAAAATGAGATATATCTCCCTCTAAGAATATGGAGCTTGGATTTTTAACTTCGTGAAATCCGTCGCCAGTCATTTCAAAAACACCAATTTCATTAACACTACCAAATCTGTTTTTACTAGACCTTAAAACTGAATATGCACTTTTACCATCGTTTTCAAGGTTTAAAACTACATCAACTATATGTTCTAATGATTTAGGTCCAGCTATTTGTCCGTCTTTAGTTATATGCCCAATTAAAAAAACTGGGATATCATATCTCTTGGCTAGCTCCATAAATTTAACAGCAATATTTCTGATTTGGCTTACACCACCAGCCTCAGATGGCAAGAGAGAAGAATATATGGTTTGGATAGAGTCTATAATTAATAGGTCTGGTTTATTTTTTAAAATAGTTGAAATTATCTTTTCTAAATTAGTTTCACCAATAAACTTAAAATATTTCAAATTACAAGAAAGTCTTTCTAATCTTAACTTAACCTGAGTAGCAGACTCTTCTCCTGAAACATACAAAACACTTTCTTTTTTATTGTTTTTTATAATCTTATCTGCAATTTGAGCTAATAGGGTTGACTTGCCAACACCAGGTTCGCCACTTAAAAGTATTAACGACCCCGGGATTAGACCTCCCCCCAAAACTCTATCAACCTCTAAAATAGATGAAGGCAATCTTTCAGTTTTAGCGCTTGAAATATTTTCTAAATCTATAATATCAGCTGAAGATATTTTGGACAGTATTTCTGTTTCATTCTTCTTCTTATCGTCCACTATTTCCTCCCCTAGAGTTCCCCATTTTCCACATTCCAAACAACGCCCACTCCATTTAGGAAATTGGGCGCCACAATTACTACATTCATAAACTGTTCTAACTTTTCCAGCCATAAAAATTATTTAGGACTACTTATATATGGGTCACTTATATTATTTTGATTTTGGACTTCTTCAGATATTAAAAATTCTAAAGCAGCTTTATCTTTAGCTAGAAATAATGAATTTTTAAACCACACAAAAACTAATACAAATATAAAAAACATTATAACTGAAAAAGATATAAAAAAAATCTCAAAATAATCTTTTTTGCTAGCTTTCTTTTTTTTCATTTTTTTATATTTAAATTATTGCCAAATAGCGCTATTAACTTTCCATTCTCCACCCTCTTTAATGAAGGTTATTAATATATCTTGTTTAAAAGATCTAGAATTAGCTCCAATCACTTCCAATCTGTCTGTGCTCACCAAAACCTCGATCCTTGAAGCTTGAGCAGAGTAACCTCTAACTTCTGGTGATAAGAATGCATTAGTCTTTATATCATAATGTTCATCAACAGAACTTGAATTGTTTTTCAAATCTCTGATATAGCCAGTTGCCCAATTTGCCATACTCTCACTCATGATATACTTTAAATCAGTTAGATTGCCATAGTCGCTTTGATTAGAGTATGAACCAAATCTTTGGGCAAAAGAAGAGGCATTTTTAGCGAAATCATCTTCGCTCCATTGACGATTAGACTCTGCAAACTCATCAAAAGTGTAAACAGGTTTTAACTCCTCTTTCATTTCTGCAAATTTTTCTTCTTCAGTTTTTAGTTCTTCTTTTTTGTCATCACCTTTAAAGGATATTTTATTATCCTCAGAGATAAAAAAGAAATATATCGCAGCTAAAATTAAAATAATTAGCAATGTAATTAATGTTTTTTTCTTTCTATCTTTGTTATAGTTTGTCATATTTTTTTATTTTATAAAAAATTAATAATTTTCTTTATTGCTTCTAGCGAATTCTTTCTTTGCCTCCTCTTGTTCTAATAGTTGTCTTGGATCTGATGTTATGAGTTGATCTTCACTGTATGATGCTACTATTTTAATAGCTACATGCTTATTGCCAGCAAAGAAAATTCCCTCACCAACTCCGCACTCTAATAATAGGTATTTTTCTCCTTCAGTTAACATAAAAGTCTTCTGAACTAAATCAATGGCTGCCGGAGATTGTTTTAACAATATTTGAAGAGCTGAGTTTGTAACAATAGCCTTTCCATAAGGAGATGTTAAAAAGTCATTTACATCCTGAGTAATAGTTGTAACTCCCAAGTAATACTTACGACATCTTTTAACTAAGGCGAATATAAACTTAGCACTATCTTCATTTTGCATCATCCACCAAGCCTCATCAATAATCAAAACTCTTTTCTTGGTTTCACTCCTTACAACATTCCAAATATAGTTAACAATTGTATAAATAGCCATAGGACGAAGTTCATCCTCTAAGTCACGCACAGAAAAACAAACTAACTGATTATTCATCTCTACATTTGTTGGATTGTTTAAAATTCCAGAGAATGTTCCTTCTGTATATTTCTTCAATCTTTGAGCTATATCATAACCACCCTCCATACCATCTAAAATTTGAAAAAAGTCAGATAAAATAGGGGCTTCTATTTGTGATAAATCCGTATCAGGAGTTATATCTTTTTTAGCATAAGTTTCAAGTAAAGCTCTGTCTACAACTGAGTCTTCGTCATAATCAAGTTTTCCAACCATTAAACGAACTAAACCTTTTAAGGTTATAACCGCACTTCTTATAATATCTTTAGGTTTTGCCTCTCCTCCAATTCCTCTTGGAAGATCAAAGGGGTTAATTTTATTCTCACTAGATAAAGAAATGTTAATATATGTCCCACCGACAGCATCTGACAAATGCTTATATTCATATTCAGGATCAATAACTATAACATCTGAACCCATCATCAAAGATCTAAGCACCTCTAATTTAATAGCATAACTTTTACCAGCACCTGAAGTAGCAAATACAACTGAATTTGCATTTTGCAAACTAAAACGATCAAATAATATTAAACTATTGTTATGCCTGTTAATTCCATACAATACACCTTTGTCAGTTGTTAGCTCACTAGAAATAAAAGGAAAAGAGGAAGCAATAGGAGATGAGTTCATGTTAAATGTTATAAACAACTCATCATTAGATAATGGCAAGCAGGAATTAAAGCCTTGCTCCGCTTGATAGAAAGCTCTTTTAGAATAAACTAGGCGAGAACCAAATATATCCTCAACCTGGTCAGACAATCTATCCAACCCTTCTAAACTGTCAGCATAAATATTTACATACAAGGCAAATTGAAAAAATTTCTCCGTTCCTTGAGTAAGAGCATCCCTTAAATATTCGATATCCCTTAGAGCTGTTTCTCTTATCGGATCTCTTGGAGCTCCTTTTTCTGAATCTGATATAATTTGTGCTTCTAAGTTTCCAACTCTAGTTTTTAATTGTTTTAAGATAATAGAGCTCTTAACTGGATAAAAGAACATAGAAACATCAAAGCACTCATTTAAATTAATAATAGGGGCAAACCAACCAACACTAATATATCTTGGATATGTTATAACAAAAATAGTTCTTAAAAATTTACCACCTAAATTTAAAAAGGTTGGATTAACTCTTAAGCTGGCCGGAGAAATTAAATCTCTAACAGAAACTAAACCTCTCAATAAGGCTTTCTCCTCATCAATAAGTTCTCTTGTTATTTCTAACTCTTCTTCTTTGATACCAATCCTCTGCAGTTCCTCTTCTATAAGGCCCTTCTTTTTCTTTTTTGGCTCGAGTTCTATTTTCTGACTTTTCAAATCAATCATATTTTAAAAAAATTATTTACAATTCTATTTGCAGCTTTCTAACATCCTCTAGTTTTTGGTTTTTGGCTGTCTCTGGATTATATGTCTTGTAATATAACTCTATTAGCTCCTGAGTGTTTAATTGCTTAACACTAACACCTAGTGACATAAGACCAGAACCAACACTGTCTACACGACGAGAAAGTGCTTCTTTATATTTTAAAAACTTAGCTTCTTTTAACCTCAAAAGGTTAGCTGGTTTAAATATTTCTGATAATTGAGAAAAAAATCCTTTAGTTATTTCTCCCTTAGGATTGTATGAAACTATAACATAGAATTTCTTTTCCATAATCTTACCTATAGATACAAGCTCTTTTATATACTCCATATATTCAGCGGTTTGTATTTTAAGTAATCTGTTGGTTTGTTCTCTTTCTTTCTCTTTTAAATAATCTAAATAACCTTGAATATTTAAATCTCTTGATTGAACAACTATTTGTATTGGTGTGCTAATATTATTTAAAAAAGAAACATAAGACGAAATTATGGCATTTTGTTCATCTTCACTCTTTAAGGCGAAGTTAATACTAGACACAGCTAAAACAGCCCTTAAAGAGCCATCCTTCATAACAACTGTATTATACTTTACCTCTGCAATATCTAAATATTGTTGTGTAGGTGGAGCCTGTTTGTTTACTTTTTTTTCAGCCATAATAAATAAAAATTAAAAATCTACCTCTTCGTACAAAAGAGAATCACCATCTTCCCCTTTATACCTACCCTTAGTATCAACGACTAAACTAACCTTAGCTAACTTAGCTTGATTTAAGTATTTTTCTTGTGTTAAAACTTTTTCATACTTAACATCCATATCTTCTTTATTTTCCAATGTTGATCCTTTGTGATCCCAAACTCTAATGCTTGGTTTCTTAAATGACTGCAACATATTTAAAAGAAAAAAATGAAAAGGTCTGCCATTAACTTTCAAAAATGCAAATACACCTGTTATTCCAAAAATCAAAACAGCAACAAACACAAATGGACCAAAATTTAAAGTTTTGTAGGCTATAAAAATTAAAAAGGCCGCAACTAAAAACATTATAAATTGTCTAGCTGTTATAGGTCCAATAATTTTTGGTTCTACTTCAATAAATTGTGGTACTGTAAACTGTTGCATAAAAATTAAAACCTTAAAGATCTGTTAAATTCAACTATAGCCTCTAACTCATCCTTGTTTAAACAATCTTTGCCAGAATTTCTTAATTCAGAAATAACATAATCTATGCCCATAGCAGTATTTCCAGCTTTTAAAAACATCTTCAAATAAAGTTTGTTAACTGGACTTTGTCTCCAGGCTCTTATACCTTCCAACATCTTAACATAATCTAATGATTCAAGTAATTTTATTTTAGCTCTAATCTTCTCTAAAGCTTCTCTTGGGTTTTTAGACATTCTTCTGAAATTAACCAGATCAAGATATCTAATTTCATCAACTGGGCCCATCACTCTCATTTTCTTTACATCGCTCATTTTAATCTTGCCAGTATTACTGTCTAAATCTTGTATTTTTTTAACTATCTTTGGTTCTTTTCTTAATAAAGCTGAGTCATTAAACTCCTCCTTCTTTTTTACTGGTTCTGGTTCTGGTTCTGGTTCTGGTTTAGGCTCTGGTTTAGGTTCAGGGTCTGGTAATAAATGGCTTGAGTCTGGCATAGGGAGTGTCTGATGTTTAGGCATTTCAGAAGAAATACCATGACTTAATCTATCTATTTTATCAATCATATCCTGGGTAACCTTGGCCTCTTTTTTTGCCTTTTCTAATTCTTCTTTTTTTATAGAGTCAACTATCATAAAGACATTATCAACCATCTTATCTGCCAAAGAAAAACCACCAACTCCTACACCTTTCTTTAAAACTTCTCTTAGCTCAACTTTAGATTTTAAACCTTTAAAATGTTTTGTTAATAGATCTAAAAATTGCTCATTTCTATCCCTAAAACTTAACTTTAAAGTTTCAAGAACTTCTTCTGCCTGCTCTCTACCAAGATTTAATTTGGGAATTAACTCTTCTTCTTTTTCAACTTTTATACCCTCTTTGACATCTTTAGCAAAATCATCATTAACTATTTCCTCCTTTTCCTTATGTTCAAAGTCTAAATAATTGGCTATTTTATAGAATAACAAAGACTTTAATTCTTCGCTTAAACTTTCGGCTTTATCTTGTCCAAGTTTTAATTCAGTAAAAAAAACTAAAGGTAGGCTTTCTATCTTTATATCTTTAGTAACTACCTTCATGATAATAGATGCTAAATCAACTTTATATTTTCTTTCTAGATCTTCAATGATTTTAACAGATTGATCGTTATCAATAGCGTTCTTTATTTCTTCACTTAAATCATTAAATTTGTCCAAATAATCGAACATAATTTTATATTAATTATTTTTTTTTATTTTTTTTATTTCAGATTCTATTGCTTTTCTTTTTAAATTCTTATCGGGATTGTTTTTTAAAAGGTCGTTTAATTCTTCCAAGCTTTTATC
>Ga0172382_10002679_pt1 | contig 29286 bp, 24 predicted proteins | sample Leawel138RmetaG_FD_122245 | JGI IMG/M metagenome (GOLD analysis project Ga0172382, IMG submission 122245) | Leachate microbial communities from a municipal landfill in Southern Ontario, Canada - Leachate well 138R metaG | ecosystem: Engineered > Solid waste > Landfill > Unclassified | place...
CAGCCCGGCTCCTTTCTGAAAACTTCGTTTTCACTGGCAACGAGGACGTTCCCAGCCCGGCTCCTTTCTGAAAACTTCGTTTTCACTGGCAACGAGGACGTTCCCAGCCCGGTTCCTTTCTGAAAACTTCGGTTTCACTGGCAACGAGGACGTTCCCAGCCCGGTTCCTTTCTGAAAACTTCGTTTTCACTGGCAACGGGGGCGTTAACCTACCAAGCGGCGAGCGGAGCGAGCGTAAGCTATTGCTTCCCTATTGGGTTACGCTTATCGTCTGCTTATGATATGCTCATGGTGATGACCACATCATGACCATATCATGACCAGAACCCAGTAAGGAAGGCAGGGAAACGAGGGAGGAAATTTGGAGAAAAAAGGGGGGAGAAGGGAGAAATGAAGGTGGGGGTGGGGATATTGTTTGGGGAGAGGATTGGATGTGGGGGAATGGTTCTTTGGGTTTGCATGATATGTCAGGATATTATGACATGAGTAGGCTAAAATTGTGTAAAGCTGACATGTGTTTGCGGTGTGGAATAATATAAATCAAGGGAATCTGGGGTGAATAGAATAAATATTGGGTTTGTAAGATATTGAAATATAGGGGATAAGAATATATGTTGAAAATATATTGAAAAATAATTTGCATTGGCACGTGTCTTGCATGATGATATAGGTAAATACTAAATCAAGTGGTTGGCAACAACCAAAAACATTAAAAATAGGAGACCAATAATGGGAACACAACAAATTCTCTTGATCGTGCTTAGCGTGATCATCGTCGGTGCTGCAATCGCAGTAGGAATTCAAATGTTTAATAATCAGGCATACAGCTCAAATAAGAGTGCTATCGCCGCTGAAGCTCAAACTTATGCAACTCAAATCGTACAGTTTTACAAAACCCCTGTTTCACAAGGTGGATTGGGTGGGAAACTTGTTGAAGCTGATGGATTAACAAAAGAAAAAGCCATTGAATTGATACAGAATTATCTTGGTTGGGGTACGGACGCCCATGAATCTGAAAGTGGCGAGTTTACAATAGAAGATGCAACCGCAACTACTGTTGTAGTTAAGGGAAAAGGATCTGCCGTCAGAAATAACTTGAGCCCTCATGTGGAGACCACTGTAACTTTCCCAGAAGGAACAATTTCTGCTGTTCTTACTGATGAATAAGTACATCATACAAAAACAATAAACATATCTACAGGGACTGGGAACAGTCCCTGTTTTTCTAAATAATAATTAATCTGCAAACAGGCAAGGAAGGACTCTCATGGGCACTCAGCAAATCTTACTAATAGTCTTAGCTGTCATCATCATTGGTACAGCGACAGCACTCGGACTCACCATGTTTTACGGCTATGCTTACGGAGCCAATCGAAGCGCCCTTGCCGCAGATGCTCAGCTTTATGCCACTTGGGTTTTGCAATATTACAAAACCTCAAAGGATCAGGGAGGTTTGGGTGAGAGCTTTGCTGATATAGATGCTGAGGATATAAATCAATTTTTGGGTGGAGACCGGGAAAGATTTCGTACCGATAACGGTGAATTTAGTGCAGTGATTCCGCAAGGAGACAGCACGCAGGTATTGCTAATCGGGATAGGTTCTGCCAGCCGTAACGGCAAATCCCCCAAGGTGGAAACCAGCATAGATCTCAAGTCGGGGATGATTCGTAGCCGGGTGAGCGACATAGATTCTTGAGTGTTGTTGACAAATTTCCACATTCAAGAGTAAAAGCCAAAAATAAATCATTTTTCTTCTTGACAGATACGAGCTATACGTAAAATTAGCAACAGATGGATTTCCTCTTTTGCAAAATATTGCAGGGAATCAATCGCTAAAGAGTATTAATATAAAGTTAGATAAATAAAATTTGAAACACTTAATAGGCGGTTTAAGCCTGAAATGTTTGTTCTAAAATAAGGAGAACGAAGATAATGGGAACACAACAGATACTTTTGATCGTACTTAGCGTGATCATCGTCGGTGCTGCCATCGGCGTTGGAATTGAGATGTTTAATGCTCAATCATATAGTGCTAATAAGTCTGCGATTGCCGCGGACGCGCAGCTCTATGGTACGATGGTTATCCAGTATTACAAGACTCCCACCTCTTTAGGTGGAGCCGGCCATAACTTTTCTCGCGGTGGCGAGAGTGCCAATCCTGCTGCGGACATTGGTTCGTTTATGGGTTGGGGTTTGGATGATGGTGTCTATGACAATGGTCCCGAGGTGGTTGAAAACGAAAACGGTAAATTTACTGTATCTATGGCAGACGATAAGACCGTTCTCATCACATCCGTCGGTAACGAAGTCAGAAGCGGGAAAAGAGCCCAGGTCGTCACCACCATCACACTTCCGGAAGGAAAGATCACAGCCGTGCTTTCAGACGTACCAGCCGAAGACGATATTCTTTCCTCATTGGCTATTGATTAAGCGAATTTGACGCTGTTAAAAACTTGAGGCTGCCTTGTGCAGCCTTTTTTTGATCTTGGATCGGGCAGCAGGTACTATAAAAAACAAGCCAAGATTCGGCAATGTCCACGCCTCTTTTTCCTCCACCATCATCCCACATTTGCACTCTGACGAAAAAGTCTTCTTTCTTGCGCATTTCCATAGCATTGTGGCGCAAAACCCACATAAGAGGGCAAAATACAGCTTAATCAGATAAAGCGTAATTCCTTTTTGATTCAGTTAGTTAGAGCTGATAATCAATATTTTTCAAATACATGTTTTCCTTCCTAAGCAGTTGATTTATAACTAAATAGCGAAATATGCTAAAAAGGAATAGTGCTTTTCTTCATAAAACACATAAATAATGCTTGACTAATAATCTTAAGCCTTTAAAATGCCGCTAAGATGAATAGAAAGTAAAAGGAAGAAATCGATGGCGAGAGAATATCGTTTTAAAGGTGTGAACCCAGAAGGCCGACCCGCTCAGGGAACCTTCATGGCAAACAGCAAGAAAGATGCCAAGGAACAGCTTTCCAAGATCAGTCTTCGCTATAAGTTGAAGATTCAGACTTTCGAAGCTAAGAAAGACTGGCTCTATACGGTTAAACTGCCAAACAAAAAGAAGATAGACGGACGTCAATCTGCCTATACCAAAGAAGAAGTTGCCGCCGCGCTCACCCGCATGGGTCACAAGGATTTCACTATCTCCCCCGTTTTGTTTGATATCCCTTCCAAGCCTGCTTTTGCCGACGTGATGATGTTTATCAAGCTTTCTGCCACCATGTTGCGGGATAAAATGAGTTTTGGCAAGATTCTTGAGATGCTTGCAGAAGAGCAACCCAATCGTGGTTTCCGCGAAGCTCTTTTGCAGATTGAGAGCCAATTGCGCGGCGGGGCGGAAGGACGTGAGGTCTTCGGCAGATTCTCCCATATCTTCGGGAAGTTCCCGTCCTATATGCTTGGTTTGGCCACCCGAAGCGGTAATATGGCAGAAATCTTTGAAGCCACTGCGATCTTTATGGAGCGCGATATGGAGATCAAGAAAAACGTGAAAAAAGCCTTGGTCACGCCCATGTTCGCTCTTGCCGCCACAATCGGTGCGGTGGTCTATTATATCATCGCGATCTTTCCTGCCACGGCGGAGCTCTTTTTGAGATATGATATGCCGCTGCCTCCGCTCACCGATAAGACCTTGCAAGCGAGCTATTGGCTTAGTTCATATTGGTGGATCATACTCTTGGCGGTGGTTATCCCCGTTGTGATCATCTGGCAGTGGTGGAGCACTCCCAAGGGCAGGATTTGGAAAGACCAGCACTTAGTGAAGCTCCCGATCATCGGGCATTTGTTGCATAAGTCTGCCATTGAAATCTATTTCAGAGTGTTCAGCATCATTTATGGCGGTGCTGCGGATAATATTGAGACGATCCGCACTGCGGCGGAAGCATGCCGAAATGCCTGGATGGAGGATAGGATCAAGCGCATTACCATCCCGCTGATGTTGAAAGACGGCGTGGGCTTGGTGGAAGCGATGGCGGCATCGGAAGTATTTACGAAAACCGCTCTCACGCGTATTCGCACTGGACAGGAGACGGGAACGATTCTCCAGTCTGCGCAACAGATATCAACCTTTTATGAAGCCGAAACGACTTACAAGATGAATAACCTCGTGGAATATATCCAAACCATCGTGGGTCTCGTGGTTGCGCTTGCGATCACTTTCTTGACTTTCGTTTCTGCTGAGATTGCTACGGTTTCACCACCTGCATATTAAGCTGAGAGGAGATTGATGCTAACGAATAAATTTGCTCAATATCTGGTAGGTCACCATATCTTAGATGAAGAGATCATGCAGAAGGCATTGGTCAAGATGGAAGAATATGGCGGCAGCTCTGCAAGTGCGCTGGCAAGAGTTTTGGAGATTGAATTTGCAGTTCCTCATGACACCGTCTATGAGGCGCTTTCGGTTTATTATGCCTTCCCTACTCTCAAAAAGAGCATAGAGGAGATTCCGGCCGCTCAGATGGATGCTGCCAAACAGCTTTTGGAACAAATCCGTTCGGATGCGGGTGATGACTTCAAGAAAAAGCTTATCTTCCACAAAATATTGCCCTTTGGTTTTCAAAAAAGCTCGCGGGACGTCTTGCGCGTGATCAGTAGCGATCCCACAAATACGGTGATCCAAGAGATCACCTCGCGCACTCGCTTTCGCAAGTTAGAGGTATTTTGGGCTCCGATCAAGACTATTAGTGAGATCATAGAAAAGATTTCGCCGGAAAAGAATGAGTTCTTACAGCTCTTGGAAGAAGCAGGCGATGTGATCCAAGATATTGTTGAAGACGAGCCTACCATAGACGAACAGGCACTCGATGAAGAGATCAATAAGAGTCTCTTGGTCAATCTCTTTGAAGGCGCGCTGATCGAGGCTGTGAGAAAGGACGCATCGGATATTCATATCATTCCTAATGGTAAATCCGCAGTTGATACATATTTCAGAATTGATGGCAAGTTGCAGCTTTGGCTGAGACAAGAAAACACCGCTCCTGAGGCCTTGGCGGCGGTGGTGAAAGACCGTTCTACGGGAGTTGACCGCTTTGAGCGCGATACTGCTCAGGATGGATTTGCCCAAAGATTGGTTGATGGGCATCTCATCCGCTATCGTATCTCGATTTTGCCCATTGTATCCCAAGAATTTGAACGCCGCTTTGAGAGCGTTGTGATCAGGGTTATCGACGATAGGAAGGTGATCACAGACTTCCGCAAGCTGGGTTTTCAAGAGCAAGCTGAGAAAGAATTCCTCAAATCTATCAATACTTCAAAGGGAATCGTGATCGTGACAGGCCCCACGGGAAGCGGTAAATCTACCACGCTTATTGCTGCTTTGCACCACGTGATCAGCCCGGATGTGAACGTGCTCACTTGCGAAGACCCCGTGGAATATGTGATTCACGGTGCGCGGCAGCTCAAGATCGGGCATAAGATGGATTTTGAGCAGGCAATCCGCTCTATTTTGCGTCATGACCCCGATATCGTGATGGTGGGTGAGATTCGTGATAAGATCACCGCCGACACCGCTGTGAAGCTGGCAAATACGGGACACCTCACTTTCAGCACGCTGCATACAAACGACGCTCCTTCGGCGATTACGAGATTGTATAAGATGGGGATTGAGACCTTCCTTTTGGCATATTCCATCAATATCATCATCGCTCAGAGATTGGTGCGCAAGCTCTGCGTTCACTGCCGTAAGCCCATTGAAAAAGAGCATTGGGCAGCAGCGCTGCAAATCGGGCTCTCACAAGAGGAGCTCGAAAGCGGAACTATCTATCAAGCAAACGGTTGTCCCAGATGTCATAACGGTTATAAAGGCAGAATTAACGTTGCCGAAGCTCTGTATTTCTATCCCGAAATCAAACAAGAAATCATCAATAGCGTGAACGAGATTGATGAGGAACGCATCCGCGCTATTGCTGAAGAGAAAGGCATGCTTTCCATGAGAGATAGCGGCGTGGAAAGAATGCGCGAAGGGCTCACCGACCTATCGGAAGTGCTATTCGTGACGGCGGAGGAATAAGATCATGCACATGATGGAAATGGTTTTGGCTCTCTTTGCGACGGTGCTTTTCACCACGCTCTCACTGAGCTATAATCAGGCGATCTGGACGCAGGCGGACTATCTGAATAATGCGACCACCGTTGTGCAGGCTTCGCAGATCTGTCATAGCATCTTGGACGAGGTGGATGCCAAGCTGTTTTCCGGTCAGGTGAGATTCAACCAGATCAGATCATTGTATAATTTCACCAGTAAAACGGATTATCCCTTCATTTCAACGCAGTATAACGTCAAAAGAGAAGCCGTCTTTTGTGATAAATATGGAAAAACCACGAAGATTGAATATGACTATGATCTGGAGCAAGACGTGGAAGTGCCCATTGACAATAGCTTGTATATCTTGATGACCGTCACAGTGAGCGGTCCCACCTATCTCAAATATCCATATTCCATGACGCGTATCGTCACGGAGACCTTTGTGAGGTGAGATCATGGGAGTGATGTTAGACGTTATTGGCGGGATCATCATTGGCGGAACTCTTCTGCTCATGGTGATGACCTTCCAGCTCCAATTGCAGGAAAACGCTTCACGACTCTATTATACGGGCTCGATGATCTCGCACATGGACGAAGTGGCAGGGATCATCAATCATGTCTTTTCCATGGTGGGAATAGGCTATGGCAAGGATCAAGCCACCGAAAACGAGACCGTTTGCATGGTGGCAACAGAGAATACGATAAAGTTTAGAACCTTTTGGGACTATGAAAAAGACGATATATCCGATACCGCCCACACTGTGGAGTTAGTATTGCGAGATGCTGAAGACGACTGGGGAAGAGTTCTCAATGTGATTCAAGACGGCGTGATCATCTTTCCCATGGGACACATATTGCACATCGAAGATATGAAGCTTAGATATTATAATAAAGATGATGCTATCACAACAAATAGAAAAGATATAATGAGTGCGGAGGTTTTGCTCACCTTCCGGCGTGAATCGCCCTGGAGACCGGATCAACCGCTTCGTTCGAACCTTCAAATGAAATGCTATTTCATGAATAGGTATTTGCAACTCGGAGCCTAAAGGAGAGAGATATGGGACGCGCAATGCTGATATTCGTTGTTCTGATGACGACTGTCTTTGGGTCTGTGCTTATGTCTGTGTATAGAAACATAGGCGGAGTGCCTGAAGTGCTCATCAAAAACCAGTTGCAAAAAGAAGCTGAGGGCGTGAGTGACTTTGTCCTGCGAGATGCAGTCCGAGGAGCAAATTCCAAAGATTTCCTGGAAACAATGATGGATATGATGGGCAGCGAATCGGGACATGAAATGTCGTTCACCATGTATTACGGAGTGCCGGAGGGAAGCCAAACTTTGGTGCAGCCGGCATGGAAGATAGGTAATTGCGAGGTGGAGAAGATCACCTATACCTATCACATGAACGAAGATAACTATAAGGTGCAAACGAGGATACGTGCAGCAATGCAGGGCATAGAGGTTTTCCGCGAAGCTGAGATGGCGTTCAGCTATCCCATGACAGTACTCGGCAAGGTGGAGCCCAATATAGTCTATCTTGAGTTTGAACAAGTCCTACTCTTCCCTTGGCTTAGAGACCTTCTATGGAGACTTTTTGGTATAGAAAAGCCAAACTTCCCCGATTCTTCTCCCAATAACTATGGCGGGGAATTCTTCGGGTTTTCATTCTGGAGTCCCACAGGGAATGACAACACCAAGATGGATGATGAGATGGACTCTTGGGAAGGCAACTATAGTAAACGATTTTTAAAACTGAATGGATATGATCATAGGGTGGAAGTTAATAGAAAGCCACTGGCAGATCAAGGGGAAGGTTTCAAAGACCTCGATACCAATCATGCCTTCACCTTGCTCACTTTTGCCAAGATCGATAAAGACGGAAGAAACTCGGCTTCAGGTTTCTTGGGTCTTATTGGCAAAACGCCGGACGTGCGCGATAGACAGGGCACTTTGCTCTGGATTCCCTCTGATCCAAAGAATGCAAGCCTGCATACAAAGCCTGCTGCTGCAATATGGTTTGAGACTATAACCAAAGGAAACGCCAAAGGTAAGCTTCACTTCACGGTTACTCAAGATACGCTAATCAGCGGTCAATATAATACTATCGACCTCTCAGTTGATCACACGCTTACTGCACCTGTTTGGAAACGAAGCAGAAACTTCCTCTTTGGCTATTCATATACGATTAACGATGCGCATAACACACATCCTTGGAATTCTTATGCGCTCACCTATGAAATAAAGAATAATAAAGCATGGGTGCTTGGTTATGTGAATGGTGTCAAGGTTGGTGAAAAGAGTAGTAACTATCCGGTTCGAGCCTATCCCAGCGAATATGGCATGACCCTGGGTGCGCGTGATATCAGAAAAGCCAATGGCGATAAATTTGCCAATGATGCCCCTGAGCGCAAGCAGCTCTTCGGCATCATGGACCAAAGCGGCATGAATGACGAAGCTTTCACGCCCACGGATGTGGGTCTCTGGCACGAACAAGTAATGAAATCCACACTCATGCACTATATAAGAGATTAAAACAATGAATAAAACAGCGGAAGGAACAAAATGACTTTTATGACGATGAATATGCTTGCAGTCGCAGTAGAAGGAGGATATGCTCCTTGGATACTGACAATTGTTCTGGCTTTCATTGCCATGATCTTGGTGCTCTATTATGGGCACTTGACCAGGGCACAAAATCGTGAGATGGAAGGTCTGCGTGAACAGCTCAAAGAGTTGCGTTCCCAGCTTTCCCATCTCAAGGAACTGGATAAGTTGATTCCTGGTCTGATAAAGATTGCTCACCTTGATCACGATATTAACACACCTCTTTGCGTGGTTACCATGTCTTTAGGACGCGCAAAGGAACTGGCAAAAACAAACAACGATGAATCATTAATGACCAATGTGGAGGACATCCTCGAAGCTGTCCGTGATATTGGTGAGATGATGAAAGCGGTGCGGGTCTTAAAAACCAGTCCGCTTATCCCATATAATGATAAGGTTAATAAGTAGGTATTTAACATGAGTACACAGAAAATTCTTGTAGTGGATGACGAACAAAACATTCGGGATATATTGCAGACATTTTTGCAGGATATGGGCTATAACGTAGCTTCAGCGACCGATGGTTTTGATGCATTGGATAAGATTGGAAAGGAGGGTTTTGACCTCTATATCATAGACATCTATATGCCTCGGATGAGTGGACTCGAGCTGATTGCGCGTCTCAAAGAGGTGCAACCGAAAGCGGTGATCATCGTGATGACCGGCTATTCCGGGTTGGACGTAGATTTCAGGAGCATTCGCCAATCTGCGTTCATGTATCTCTCGAAGCCGATTCAGCCTGATGAGCTTTTGCGCGCGGTTGAGGCAGGACTTGCCCAAAGCATCAAAGTCAATCAGATGAAGATTGAAACGCCCGAGCCGGAGCCGGTTCCGGGAATTAGTCCCGATGTTGAAAAGAGCCTACAGCACTATCTCTTGCGCGGTTTTTCTGCAGAACAGACCACGAGGCTACTCGGTTATGGAGTGTTAAGAGAATATTCTCGCGGCTCAAATATCCCTTCCGACAAAGAAGAGGGCTCAATTCTCTTTATTGAAAGAGGGAGAGTTGGTGTATTCTTTCAGGACGCGCAGATAGAAAGCCTCAAAGAAGGAGATATCTGGGGAGAAGAATCCTTCGTGGCTCCCAAGGCAAGCTTTGCCAGTTTACATGCTCAAGAAGATAGCATCGTTCGTCATTTCAGCCGTAAACAACTGATAGAGTTCTTATCAACTGTCGATAAGAACGTGATAGACAACTTTATGTTGAACTTAATGCTATGCATGCACCTCAAGCACAGGCGCTGCGTCGCCCAACTGGTGAATGCACGTAAAGACTTAAACCCAGACCAAAAGGAATGATACAGTAATAATGAAACTTAGCTTTAGTCGCGCACTCAGCTTGGAAATCCCGGCTAACTACCTGGGAGTGGAGAGTTGTGAGATCATTAGCCAATGGCTGATGCACCACCAAGAACGGGAAACCGAAGCCCGGGAAGAATTGCGGAAAGTTCTGATCCGTGCCCGTGAGTTGGAGGCCTCCGACGTAGATCTTGGTGCTCCGGGCTGCGATGGCAAGATGTGGATGAGAATCTATGGAAGAAAGAAGCCGATGGAAGAGTTTGGTGAATATTCATTAATTGATACAAATGCCATCATCCTCAGTTGGCTTTCACTCAATCAGAGACAACGTCTTTTTATGCAGAAGAGCATAGACTTCCCCTTGGCAATTGATATTGACGGCAAAGAAGTGCGCTTCCGCGGGACTGCCTTCTTCGACCGAAATGCACTGGGTGCAAACTTCAGAAGAATCAACGACACTCTGTTTACCATCGAAGAACTCGGCATCCCTGAGATGGTTGCAAACAGGATGAATCTCCGCTATGAAAAAACGGGATTGATCTTGGTGACGGGGATCACCGGCAGCGGGAAATCTACTACTCTCAATGCGATTATAGACATGAACAACAAAGAAAACGAAGCCCATATTGTCTCAATCGATTCACCGATAGAATATGTGCACAAATCAAAGAAGTGTTTGGTGCGCCATCGAGAGGTTGGCGTGGACGTGCTCAGCTTTGAGCACGGAGCGATCGAAGCATTAAGACAAGACCCTGATATCATCGTCGTCGGTGAGATGCGCGAACCCCAGACCATTGCCACAGTCTTAGAAATCACCGACAGCGGACACAAAGCTTTTACAACGTTGCACACCTCTTCTGCATTAGATAGTGTGCACCGCATCGTAGCAGAGTTCCCTCCGGATTCTCAGGAGCGGGTTCGCAATCGTCTTGCCGATGTTTTGCGGGTTTGCATGAGCCAAAAGCTCGTTCCCACGCTTGACGGCAAACTCACCATCGCCAAGGAGCTTCTCTCCGTTGATAGCAGCGTTCAAGCCGCTATTCGCAACAAAAACATCGGCGAGATCTATCAGATGATGATTGAAGGCAAGAAGATGGGAATGATAACCATGGAACAAGATCTTAAGTGCCTTTTTCAAAGAGGAATAATCAGCCAAGATACGGCTATGAACTATGCAAACAATAAAAGACGGATGAAGCAATTGCTCTCCGTCTTATAAAGGATATCTAAGGATGAACCTATGAAGAAAAACCCGAAAGAGGCTTTTGGCATTGTTCAGGATGGGCGCACGATCCGCATTGTGCACCTGAGCAGGGACGGCGCCGACACCTATTTGATGGGTATGGATACCATCGTTTTGGAAAAGGATTGGTATAAGGGCGAAGATGCTTCTGCCTCCGACACCGATTCAGATTTCCTCCCGTCAGACCCGATGTTTTTGAACATGGACAACCTCGATGAAGGCTCGGACTCAGGATTTGATCTCAACGGGGGCGGCGCATCCGACATGGATTTCAGCATAGATATGGGTAATGGAGTCGGGATGGATACGCCAAATTCCAAGGCTGTACCGGAGTCTGAGAACGGAAGTGGTGAGCATCAACCCGAACCGATCAAGGTCAACCCCTTGAATATAATGCTTTCCAAATTCCCCTTAGGACAAGGTGTCATTTCCGTGAACATCCACCAACATCGCATCGAAAAAGATGAAGTGGGAAAGATCAAGAAGTCTGAGATCAAACGTTTTCGCAGAAACATGCTCAACACTGCTCAAAGAAAGGCGGGAGATTGGCAAAGCTGTGTGATGGAAACCCCGGAAGGGATGCAACACTGGCTGCACACAGGCCCAAATCTGCTTCTTGATGAAGTCATTAAATATGGCAAAGATGTAAATACAAAGCTATATTTCCAATTTGCCGATGCAAACGAGATCATTCTCAAGAATTACTTTCTTTATATGACGGGAGCGCAACCCGGGCTGAATCTCTTCATCTATCTCGGGGTGGACTATCGCAAGATATTTGTCTTTGAAGATGGCAAATGGATGGCGACCTTGCCTTTGCAGATTCCCCAAGAAGAGCCCGATATTGATGTGGCTTATTCAAAGCTGGCGCTTGCTTTGGATAACGCTGAATTGGGTGAGCCGCAGGGAATGTGGTTCGCCGGTGATTGGGCAAGCACAAAGCTTCGCGATTATGTTGAAGAACAAGGTATTGCCAAGGAAGTGTCACTCTTGAAATATCCATATCTCAGTATGGGAAATGCAGACCTTACCTTCACCGAAGAAGACATGGCACAATATGCCCTGCCGCTTTCAGTGGCCTGCAAAGCGCTGAGTTATGGACGTCAGGACTTCTGTTTCTGCAACTTCCTGCCTGATAAGATTGTCGATGGACAAAAGGAATTGCGCGTTGTTTGGCATGGATTCATCGTGCTTTCGCTGATTTTTGTCTTGGTGACCTATAGCACCATGCAAGACCTTAACAAGAAGAAGAGCTTGCGTAAGATCAATCAAGAATTAAAAGTGCTAAACTATTCATTGAACATGCTCAGAGCGCAGAATGCGACGGTTGAACAGATTAGTAACGAGATTGCAAAATATAAACAAATCACCAGCAATGTGGTGGGAAAACTCGAGGATAAAAACCGCTGGACAGAGCTGTTTAACCTGCTCAATGCCAGTTTTGATGCCCATCCCGAAAGCTGGCTGGAAAACTTAAGAAGAAACGGCGATAAAATCAGTATTAGCGGAACCACAACCAGAAGAGAGAACGTGAGCAGGATTGCGGCGCGATTGCCTGCGAGTAAGATTAGCAGCGTGAATATCAGTGAGCTCAGAGGCAAGGTAATTTGGAACTTCGCCATCGAGATGGAAATGCCCGTGGTGGATTGGGAAGAGCTCATAGCTGCAGAGTTTGTGCCGCCTCCTGTCGAAAGCAAAAGCACTGAAGGCACAGGAACGCATCGCTATTATCGCCCGCAACAGACCACTGTTTCAGCAGATAAAAACGGAGTTAGCGTAAGTGAGAAAATCACTGCGACGAGCTATCGCTATGGAATGTTGCCACCCATCAGTTCAGAGCTCACCCCCGGTCCCTCAAATGGAGATATCAACATCGACGAGGAAACTCATGAGCTATATCTGAAGTTTATCAGAGCGATAAATAAAGGTAACATGCTGGAATATCAGTTCCTCGGCCATGTGATGATCGAAAAATATGAGGGAACTCGTCTCGCCTCGCTGATTCGTTGGTGGGTCTCATATCGCCTATATTTGGACGGACAATATCAAGCCTCCAGACAGAGCCTCAAACAGAATCTTAAACCTGGCGACCAATATTATGCACACAGCATTTTGATGGATGCTCGCATCAGCTTTGCATTGGCAGAAACAAACTTCATGGGCAAATATCAAGCCCTGTTGGGTGGATATGCCCGAAGCTCTGCGGCCACACAAGCAAACTTGGACCTTAAAATCATCCAAGAGGAGCTGAAAAGATGACTAACTCCGCCAGAAATACTCTCGTCCTCGTTGTGCTACTTATTCTCAGCGGCATATATTCCAGCATCACTTTGAGTAATTCGGACAAGAAACTCAGAGAAGGTCAGTCCAAGCTCAAAGAAGTAAAAGAGAATGTCGTGGTTCTAAACAGGAAGATCGCAAACCGCGAGATATTCGAAGAAGAGTATGAGATGCAACAAGCCGTTGCAGGCTCGCAATTTAAGATTATTATGGACGACGACTCTTCCATTATCAGTTACGACTATCTCTTAAGAGTGTTAAATTGGTTGAACAAAGACCTTTATTACGATTTTGGATTGAGTAATAAGGCCGAAAATGACTACAATGAATATGTGATCTCAGGCGCCGCTTCCTATATGGACTTGGTGAAGTTCACTCGTCTTTTGGAATATCAGCGAGCACTCATCACCATTGAAGACCTTTCGATAAACAGCCAAAGTGCCGGTGTCGATTCCGTGGGCTTTTCCATGATATTTAGAACCTATGCAAGCGAAGATGGATTCCCCGTTTCGGCGATTAGTTATAACACTATGAAGAAAGCGGTTCATGAATATGATCTCTTTCGCCCTCGCTATCTCAGAGATGCATATCAGGGCATGGGAGTTGATAGCCGCTTGCTTGATCTTGATAGCGCAAAATTGATCGCTATCAGCGAAGACAGGGCTTTCATCCGCGATGAAGCAGGGATCATACGAATGCTCAAAAAGGGTGATAAAATCCTCTATGGTCATCTTCAAAAGGTGGACTCACGCGATGGTTTTGCACTGTTTCTCATCAATAAATATGGTTTTGAAGAAAACCTGATACTATATTTGGAATGATTAAAAATTGAGGTTTATGATGTATAAAAAAGAACTATTATTGTGGGTTGTGAGCATAATCTTTTGCTCCGTGCTCTTTGCGCAACAAGTCGGTGAGCTGAACAACCAAAAAGTGAGCTTGAACAGCAATACGCATGTGAACACCGCCGTTCAGATATTGGAACACTTCAGCATGGCTGAGACCGGTAAGAAGGTGATCAACATGTCGAGCTTCAACAGCAATATCAACGTTCAGATATCCGACATCCATTGGCGCACGGCCTTAGATTTGATCGTGTTGAGAAACAAACTCTTACTCGAGGAAGGTGCAGGCTATTTTGCCATTAAAGACCTTGTTCAAGAGGTGGGTGAAGAGACCAGCCAAGAACTCATCGAAAAGCTTAACCTCCAAAAGGATGCACTGTCAAAGCAGATTCGCATCAGAGCCGTTGCAGTCTTGGCGGATAGAAGCTATGTCAGAAACCTCGGCGTGGATTGGTCAACAGTCGCAAACGGTAAGGTTTCCGTGAATGCCGGATTTGCCGGAGCAAGCCAATTTGTCTCTCCGCTAACTCTAAGCGCGTCAGGAACAACCAATATAGGCAAATATACCGTGGATATAAACACGGTCATAAACGCCATCGAGAGCGACAGCAAAGGCAGCATTCTTGCAGAGCCTACCATCCTCGTCTCCAGCGGCAAGACCGGACACATCCAAGTGGGTCAGGATATCTCTATTAAAACTGCCGACGAAGCGGGAAACACCATGGATACATTCTTCTCCACGGGTATCATCTTGGATGTCACGCCTACTTTGGTGGAAGTGGATGGCGAAGACCTCATCATCCTCAATCTCTCGATAGAGCGCTCAAGCGGACAGCCTTCGGCGGTATCCACAATCATCACTAAGAGCACATCTTCCACCGAACTTGTGCTCTATGATGGCGAAGAAACCGTGATCGCCGGACTCTTTGATACAGACGAAGTTAAGACACGCTCGGGAATACCCATCCTCAAAGATTTGCCTTGGTGGGTCTTTGGGATCCGCTATCTCACGGGATATGACAGCTATGAAAAGAAGGAGCGCGAGTTCATCATCACCCTCAAAGCTGAGGTGGTGGACACCGCTCTTAAAAGAGCGCGTCAAGACCGCCTGAGTAAGATAGAAGACTAAGGTAGCGCTATGCGCCTCTCAACCCGGCTGCTGATACTTTTCATAGTAATAGCCTTAGTTTTCGGCGCCTTCTTTTATATGTTTTATTATATAAAACAAGAGGAGATGCGCCTCTATCGGGAAAGTGATCTATCTCAACGCAAAGAGACTATCGAAGCAGTTCTAAGGGCACATGAATCCTCGCAGATGGAATTTACAAGCTATCATGCGCGACGTAGCCAACTGAGGAGTTTTATCTATTCGGCGGGCACGGATATCAGCGAAAGTCCCATCAGCGACGCCAGCGAAACCTTTGCCTATTCACTATTTCAAGTATATGATCACGCCGGCAGAAAACTCTATAGCTACACCCAAGAATATGCGCCGGGTTTCGCCGAATTTGATCTCAGTCAAAACGTTTTGGAGAGCCTCGCCGGAAAAGAAACGCTGGATTATCACGCCATATTCAACCAAGATATCCTCTATTGCACAGCAAGCGTGATCACTTCGGGCTATGGCAAAAACATAGGCTATTTGCTCACGGCAAATAAGCTGGATAATAACTATGCAAAGAAGCTTGCCGACGAGCTCAGACAGCAAGTGCGGATCAGCATTGAGCTCATCGATTGCGAACATCAACAAGATGATCATCATCATAGCTGCATCAGTATCCCGCTCAAAGATAGCTTTGGCAAGTCTGTTGCATGGATGAGTTTCAGCAGTTCAAACCCCTTTCTCCGCAAGCTCAAGAATCTTGCAATCCTCATCATCTTTGGAACCATGGGCTTTGTCTTTGTCTTTTTGCTCATGCAGTTTTTCCTCATCCAACAGTGGATCAGCACGCCGCTGACATATATCTCGCAATCCTTGCGCCAATCAAACCCCGCCATCATCGGCAAACTGACCCATTCCAAGAATGAATTTGGGGATATTGCAAAACTCATCGAGAGCTTTTTCGCCCAAAAAGATGAGCTCGTTTTAGAGATTGAGGAAAGACTCAAAACCGAGAAAAAGCTCAGAGAGATGGAAGAGCAAACCCGCAAGATATTAACAACTTCGCCGGAATCCATTGTCGTCACCAATCCCATCGGCAACATCATCACTTTAAATGAAGAAGCCCTGCGGCTGATGAATTGGGAAAGCGAGGAAAAGATTGTCTTCGACGAAGTGAGCTATAACCACAAAGTCTATCCGCCCGATATTGCCCTCTTTAACAAGTTCTTGGAGCATCTCAATCTCAATGGCATTGTGCGCAACTGGGAGATTCGCCTGCAAAGAGAAGACGGTAGCCATTTCCCTGCCTTGATCAGCGCTTCCATCGTCTATGAAAAAGAAGAGCAACCCTCAAAACTCATCTTTATTGCGCGTGATCTTAGCGAAAGAAAGGAGCTGGAAGCAAGGCTCAGACAAAGCCAAAAGATGGAGTCGATCGGCACTCTTGCAGGGGGCATCGCACACGATTTTAATAATATCATCACCATCATCGCCGGATATATCACGCTCAGCATAGGCAAATCCGGCGAGAGTAGCACTGTTCAAAACAATCTCAACGAAGCGCTCAAAGCCTGTCTCAGAGCCAAAAACATCATTAGCAAGATACTCACCTTCAGCCATCAAAGCGAGCTGAATATCAGTCCTATCAATGTTGCTGAGGTACTCAAAGAAACCATTCCGATGATACGCACCCTTTTGCCAGCAAAGATCGATATCAAGAGTGAAATCAGCAGTGATCGCTATGTTCTCGCCGATAGCACAGACCTGCAACAAGTTATCCTCAATCTCGCAACCAATGCCTCCCACGCCATGCGTCCTGACGGCGGGACTCTGTATATTTCCTTGCAAGAAGTGGAAGGTTTTGAGCTCATCGGCATGAATCATGATGTCGATTTTGAGCATCTTTATCTGAATCTCACTGTGTCGGATACGGGTTGCGGCATCTCCCCTGAGGATCAATCGCGCATCTTCGATCCCTATTTTAGCACCAAGGAAACCGGTGAAGGAACGGGCTTGGGACTCTCCATCGTGCATGGCATCATCACAGGATATCAGGGCATCATCGGTGTCCAAAGCCAATTGGGAGAAGGAACAAGCTTCGATATCTATCTGCCTGCATTGGAGCATGTTCAAGTGCCTGAGTCCAAGCCAAAAGAGCTGGAAATTGGTTTCGTTCCCGCGCGCATCATGCTTGTGGACGACGAGCCTGCGCTAACGGATATCTTTTGCGATGCGCTCACAGAAGCGGGCTATGAAGTGCACTGTTTCACCGATTCCACGATCGCAATGGAACAATTTGCCATCAAAAATGCTGAATATGAGCTCCTGATTGCTGATATCAATATGCCCCGCTTGGATGGCATCCATCTTGCCACCGGCATCAAAGCGATGAAGAATATCCCCGTGCTTCTATATACCGGTTTTTTGGATAAAAAGATGAGAGATCGAATCAAATCTACCGGTATCGGCTATACGCTGACCAAGCCGGTCTTGCCTGATGAAATGGTGCAGCAGGTGCGTAAGATGCTCTGGGAACATCGCTGATTTTGCCTTTTTTCTGCTCGTTTTCCACTGCTTCCTTACTGGGTTCTGGTCATGATATGGTCATGATGTGGTCATCACCATGAGCATATCATAAGCGTATAACGAGCAGATATCATAAGGGAAGCACCGCTTAAAAGCCTCATGTCTATGAAGCTGGATAGCTTAGTCTTTCTTGCCGAATTTGTTTCTGAGCCCCAAAACTCCGCCCATGGAGAATGCGAGAGCTTTCCTGAGGGATACGCTGTGCTTTTCTCTCACCATTATTAAGGGGATGATTGCTGCCCATCTCATGAATGCGCCGACGAGAAAAGTGATTTGTTCGGGCGCAAGCAGCTTCTTTCCGATGGTCATGGCGGGAGGATAAAAGATGCCGCTTCCGAGAGTTGAGATCATCATAAAAGTGCCGGTGATCGCTGCATACATCCCGCTGTAGCCTTGTTCCGAACCCTTGGGAGCGATGGAAAGCACGAAGTTTGTGGTGACAATTCCGCTGCCCGCCCACATGAATCCTGAGCCCAAGGCTTCCAGCCAGAGTAGGTGATAGCTACCCGGACTCACAAAGAGCCAGAGCAAGGGGTTGATTCCGCCCAAAAGGACACAAATCTTCATCGCTGTTTTGTTGCCAAATTTGTCGATGAATCTGCCCCAAAAGCTGAAGGAGAGCAGCGAAGCACCCATGTGTAGTGTGCTATATATCTGCACGTCAAAGAGTCCCATTTCGAGGTTTCTAAGCATGAATGGAGTCCAAAAGGGGCTTCCCACACCGGTTGCAAAAAACCACCATGAACCGAAGACTAAAAGCAGGCGGAAGTTCTTGTCTTTGAAGGGTTCACGATAGAGACTTTTCAAGCTTTGTTCGGGGAGTTTGCGCGTGCGCTCCGGTTGTAGGCTTAATATCCAGAGCCCAAATACTCCTAAAAGTGAGGCAAAAATGAAGATAAAAGCGAGAAACATCCCTTGATTTTGAGGAATAAAGAAGTTCTGGGCTTTGAGCATGGAGATATATTTCACGCCGCGTTCGGCAGATTCAAAGAGGTCAACATGATAGCTGAGAACATAGCTAAAGACGAGCCCGATAATGAGATGTATCTGATTGCGTTTGGAGAAAAACCGCCCTCGGATACGCACGGGAATCATGTCGCTGATCCATGCAATCCAGATGTTCCCGCCGGTTGATTGCAATCCTGCGCTCACAAATAAGAGGCTGAGCGCAAACCAGATACCCTTTTGATTGGAAGGAAATAAGAGCGCGAGTCCGAGGAAGACGGTGAGCATGCGCCCCAGTGCAGTGATCCAAATGCAAGGCCATTTGCGGCGTTCAAAGCGGTGAGAAAAAGCCAGCCCAAGAGGTTGCCAGAGTCCGGAAAGCTGTCCTAATGCAGACAAAAAGCTGAATTGCAGGGGGCTTGCCTGCAAGATCACCATAAATTTGGTGATGAATGAGCTGCCGATCAGAGCGAGATTTCCATAGATTTGGGCGAAGGAACCCTCGATGATGGAGACTTTATAGAGCTTACGGATCTTGTGTTTCCGTCGCGCTTCTTTCATTGATTTCCTCTTGGACGATATATTTAGAGCCTATATAATTTACAGGCTTTTTATGTCCATAAGATTCAGTGAGATTTTATCGAAAAGGGGTGTTATTTCAGAGTTTTCCCCACTTGATTGATGATTCCATCGAGGAAGAGATTGCCGGTTTCTTCGATATCAAAAGGCTTGCTGCCTATATATTTATCCCATTGGCTGAGGATGTAGTCGTGGCTCACCACGCGATAGACTTGCTCCGGCACGATCTCCTTTCCGGCGATAGTGAGTATCTCGCCCGGAACGAGCCAGCCGGGGATGTTCAAGGTCATAATATCATGAGGTTTATCGATCAAGAGCTGTCTGTTAAGCTCTTCTGCATCAGTGATATCCCTGCCATAGAGGTTGAAGCAGACCACAGTGTTTCCAAAGGGGATATATTCATGAAGTTCGCGCAGACTGATCTCGCCGGCAAGCAAGTTTTTGCGCAAGCCGCCATTGTTTATCATCGCAAGTTGTGCGCTGGGATATTCCTCATTGATTGCATTTGCGATCCAGCTCGTGCCTTTGGTGAGGGCAAACTTATTCACCTCAAAATCAAAAGGCAGGATTCCCGCGGGTTTGCTCATCTCTCGCTCCATCTCGCCTATGACCTGATGCAAGAAGTCTTTAAGCTCACTTTCGTAATCTTCAGGAGCTTGAGTAAGCGGGATCAAACGGCTCTCATATTTCACGATCTTGCCACGCTTGATTTTCAGATCGATCTCGCCTAAATATCTCAGATGACTGCCGGCAGAGGCGATATAGATGTTGTTAATATTCACGGGACTATCGATTGCGGTGTGTGAATGTCCGCCAATGATCATGTCCACACCTTCAGGAATCTGAGTGGCAAGCAGACTATCTGCCTTCCAGCCGTTGTGGGTGAGCAATACAACTATGTCACTCTCGGCGCGCAACTTAGGCAGGAATCTTTCAAGTGCTTCGAGATAGGGGAGAATGGTGAGCGGCTCCACGTTTTCGGGCTTCACACGCAGGGGGAGATTATCGACGGTCAGCCCCAAAACTCCGATCTTTGTCTTGCCTCTTTTGAATACCTTATAAGCTTCTGTGCCAAAGCTTTCCCCCTCTTCTGTGAGCAGGTTTGCGCTCAGCACGGGGAACGCTGAATCTTGCACCAAAGCTTCGGCATGTTCATAGCTGATGTCAAATTCGTGATTGCCCAAGGTGCTGGCGTCAAGATCAAGTCGGTCAAAGACTTCGAGGATGGCGCCACCCCTTAATCCTTGATATTCTAAGGAGGAGAAAATGGAGCCCGTCTGCATATCGCCGGCGTCGAGATAGAGATGTTTGTCGGTGCGGCTACGCTCTTGATCTAAGTGATATTCGAGCGCGAGATAGCCGCCAATCCCGTCATAGTGCGGTTCATAGGCTGCATGGCTGTCATTGGTGTGCAAGATTCTCAGGTTTTGCGAGCAAGCAAAGAGGAATATTGAGATCAGGGTGATGAGAAATAATCGGGCTTTCATGGCTAACTCCCCATCTTGATCGTGATGGCTTCGAGGTCTTGCGGAGTGTCCACGCCAATGCCTTGATAATTGGTTTCCACCATGCGAATCTTGATCCCGTTTTCGAGTGCGCGGAGCTGTTCGAGCTTTTCAATATTCTCATAATAACCCAGCGGGAGGGCTACGAATTCTTGCAGCAAATCATGATGAAAAGCATAGACTCCAACATGGCGGAAGTAGCGCATACGTGAGTCGTTATCCCTATTAAAAGGGATGAGGCTTCGCGAAAAATACATGGCGTTTGAGAGCTTATCTACCACCACTTTCACCACGTTTGGGTTGTGATAATCCGCCTTATTCAGGAGCTGGGTCATCAAGCTCGCCATCTTCACTTCGGGGTCTTCAAATGCCTTACAAAGTGCCTCTAACGCCGTGCTTTCGATCAAAGGTTCATCTCCTTGAACATTGACGATAAGTCCTGTAAGTTCAAGCTCTTTAGCCGCCACGGCACATCTGTCCGTTCCACTGGGAAGGCTTGGGTCTGTGAGCACAATCTTTGCCTCAAAACCTTCAGCCGCCTGCCTGATTCTCTCGTCGTCCGTAGCGATAAACACCTCGTCAAAGAGTGCTGATTCCACCACCTTTTCATATACATGACGGATGATGGGCTTGCCAAAAAGTGTGGCTAAAGCCTTGCCGGGGAAGCGAGTCGAGCCATAACGTGCGGGGATGATTGCATATCGTTTCATTGCCTTATTCCTTCTCAAAAACTATTTATCTTCATTTTGTTTATAATGCTTTTTCAGCCAGATCATCAGGGCGGAGCTATCGGTGTAATTCACTCCGGGGATGCGCATTGCTTGGGCGATATTTAAGGGACGGATCAGTGAGAGTTTATCACGCGCTTCCCATGCCAAACTCTCTATTTTATAATAATCTATGTCCGGCGGGATGCGGAAGTTTTCAGCCTTGCGAAACCTTTCGAGTTCATCATACATGCGCTCCAAATAACCGGAATATTTGATCTCAAGCTCCACTTGTTCTTGGATCTCTTTCGTGAAATCCTCTTGAATCTTGTAGCCATATTTAACCAAGTCTGCAATCTTGTTTTCAGGGCGTTTGAGCAAGCGAGCAAACTTCTGCGGTTCTTTGAGATCGGGATGTTTCGAACTATTGTTTTCAAAGAGGAAAGCGGTCTCACGCGACTTGATTTCGAGCATCTTTTGAAAGGCTTGCCAACGTGTGTCTGACACCAGTCCCAACTTGTATCCTAAGGGCATAAGCCTTTGATCGGCATTATCTTGGCGAAGCAAGAGGCGATATTCAGCGCGGGAGGTGAACATGCGATAGGGCTCATTTGTGCCACAGCTCACCAGATCGTCAATGAGCACCCCGATATATGCCTCGCTGCGTGAGAGCACGAGCGGTTCCTTACTCTCCAGCGCAAAGACGGCATTGATCCCAGCCATAAGTCCTTGTGCTGCAGCTTCTTCATATCCCGATGTGCCATTGATCTGCCCCGCCAAATAGAGCCCGGGAATCTTCTTAGTCTCGAGACTGGGCAAAATCTCGGAAGGGTCAACGTAATCATATTCAATTGCATAGGCATAGCGCATGATGCGCGCCTTTTCGAGTCCGGGGATGCTGCGCAAAATCTCTTCTTGGATGTGGGCAGGAAGACTGGTCGAGACTCCATTCACATAGCCTTCCGTGGTAGAAAGGCTCTCCGGTTCGATCACCACTTGATGGGTCTCTCTTTCGGGGAATTTGACGATCTTATCCTCGATTGAGGGGCAATATCTGGGACCAATTCCCTCGATCACTCCGCCATAAAGCGCTGAAGCATGCAGATTTGACTCGATGATGTGGTGAGTCTGTGGCGTGGTTCGAGTCATATAGCAAGAAACTCTATTCACCAGCGGGATATTGCGATAAAAAGAAAAGCCGGAAGGATCTTCGTCGCCGGGCTGGGCTTCCAGGAGGTCATAATTTAGACTATTTAGGTCCACTCGCGGCGGGGTTCCCGTCTTAAATCTTAGTATCTTAAACCCTGATTCTGCAAGAGATAGAGAGAGTTTGTCTGCAGAAGGTTCGCCGCTGCGTCCGCCTTTGTAGCTGGTCTTGCCGATGTGTATGAGTCCGCCGAGAAATGTCCCGCCGGCGATGATAATCTTGTGCGCAAAATAGTCTTTTCCGATTGAGCTACGACAGCCTGCAAGCTTGCTACCCTCAAAGATAAGTTCGGTGATTTCAGCTTCGATGAGCCGGAGATTTGATTGAGTTTCAACCGCTTGGCGCATGAGAGAGCTATATATTGCACGGTCGTTTTGTGCACGAGGAGCCCAGACTGCGGGACCTTTACTGCGATTGAGCATGCGAAAATGAATGCCGCTGAGATCGGCGACTCTGCCCATCTCGCCGCCCATGGCATCGATCTCGCGAGCAAGATGCCCTTTGGCAGGTCCGCCCAAAGAAGGATTGCAGCTAAGCCGCGCAACAGCCTCCAATTTAAGCGTAAAAAGAGCGGTATTTGCGCCCATCCGCGCTGCCGCCAATGCCGCTTCGACTCCGGCGTGCCCTGCCCCGATTACGATGATGTCAAAGCGACTCTGCATGGGATATTCCCGTTGCTATAGGCGTCACAATCTGCTGTCGATAAATTCGGCGATCTTTTCAATGCCGGTGTTTTTCAAAGAAGAAACGGCAAATATTTGAGTCTCTCCCAAGCCAAGTTCTTTCGCCAAGTCCTGCAAAACTTTCTTTTGTTTGGTCTTGGGAATCTTGTCTGCCTTGGTGGCGATCACACAGTGGTCGATCTCTCGTATGCGCAGCATGTCCAACATCATAATGTCTTTAGGATCAGCACCATGGCGCATATCAACGAGCACGAAAATGCTCCGCAGTTGCGGTCTTTGCTCAAAATAGCGATTCACCATCACGCGCCATTTCTCCTGCTCCTTTTGGCTCACTTGTGCATATCCATAGCCGGGGAGGTCGGTGAATTGGATGAAGCCGCTATCCTCAGTTTTATCGTTTTTATAGCGAACAAGAAAGAAATTGAGCAGTCGTGTCTTGCCGGGCGTGCCGGAGGTTTTCGCCAGTCCTTTACGCTCGGTGAGGAGATTGATCAGTGAAGATTTGCCAACATTACTGCGTCCGGCAAAGGCAAATTCGGGATAGGCAGAAGCGGGATAGTCCGCGGGTTCCACGGCACTTTTGACAAAGAATGATTCAACGATTCTAAACATTGGTATAGATCACGCTACTATTTTCAGATTCATAGATTTCCACCTCTTTGATGATGGCAGGATAGTTCCTAAGCCCGCTTGCCATTTCTTCAAAGATGATGCGAGCGAGGTTTTCGCTGGTGGGATTGGCGCCATTGAGCATGGGCACGTCATTAAGGTATTGGTGATCAAGCTTTGCTAAGACTTCGCCGAGCACTTGTTTGATGATGCCATAATCCAGTGCCATGCCAATCTTATCCAGCTTATCACAAGATATGCCCACGCGAACTTTCCAATTATGTCCGTGCAGGTCGGCACAAGCTCCGTCATATCCGCAAAGCTTGTGAGCAGCAGAAAAGCTATCTGTCACATTGAGTAAATACATATTCTCTCCCTAATTGTTTTACATAAAGAGTTCAAATCCAACGCTTTGAGGAAATTTTGCACATAAGGCCACTGCTTCCTCACAAGCTCTGATCTCAAGATAAAACCAGTCTCTCTCAAGCCAAAATTATGGCAAGCAAAAAAGCAGTTTATCAGGGGAAATTGATTTGGATATTCTTGATTTCGGGATATTTCTCGAGATGCTCGATGATTTCTTCTTTGACGTTATCGCGCCAACTATCAAAGGAAAGCATGTTCAGGTCGATGATGACATTACCATCATCAAAGCCCACATATTTAACCATCTTGAGGTTAACGATATCCTCTCCAACCTGCGGATAGATAATCTTTTTGAGCTCTTCGAGAATGGTTTCTTTGCCGAAATTGGGCACCTCTTTGAGTCCGTGTGCAATCTCATAATTCGAGATGGCGGTCTGAAGCGTATCTGCCGCCAGCACGGAGCAATGAACCTTCACCGGAGGCAATCCGTCCAGTGCTTCCATGGCATCGCGCCAAGTGATATTCTTTGCCTCTTCGAGGCTTTTACCTTTGGCGAGATCGGTGATGATCGACGCCGTTGCTATATTTGAAGCGCAGCCATAGGAGAGAAAACTGACGTCATCGATGACCTTAGTTTCATCATTGATCTTGAGATAGACGGTCACTTGGTCTCCGCAAGAGGGGCTTCCCTCGGTGGCGACTGCATCGGGATTTTCCATCTTTCCCACGTTGCGCGGGTGCATAAAGTGGTCTAATACTTTCTGTGAATACTGCATTTTATTTCTCCTGTGTGTTCAAAGAGTTATATAGAGGGCTGAGTTCACGCAGCTTTTTAGTGATCTCTGCGAGGGTGTCAACCGTGTAATCCAGCTCTTCTTTTGTAATATATTTATTGAGAGTAAACTTCATCGAGCCATGCGATTGCACGTGGTTTTTACCCATGGCGAGCAAGACATAGCTGGGCTTGAGTCCTTGAGATGCGCAGGCAGAGCCCGTTGCCACCGTGATGCCTTTCATATCCAGCATGACAGTGACGGATTCGCCTTCGATATAATCTATGGAAACGTTGATATTATGCGGTGCGCGCCCTTCACCGACGGCGCCATTGAGCTCGATGTGCGGGATCTTTGCTTCCAGTTTCTCTAAGAGATAATCCGAAAGCTCTCTGAGTGTTGCGATCGTAGCGTCTAAATCGGCAAAAGTGATCTCCACCGCCTTGGCAAAGCCAGCCATCAGTGCGATCGAGAGACCGCCGGTTTGCAGATTATCCACCCTTTTCACGCCGTGTATCAATTGCGCAAGCCTGACCCCTTTGCGCACATACAGCGCTCCGATGCCTTGCGGGCCATGAATCTTGTGTGCCGAGATGCTCATGAGGTCAATGCCAAAGTCATCCACTTTCAGATGCATCTTGCCATAAGCCTGCCCTGCATCGACCATGAAATATATCTTTTGCGTGGCAGAATCCAAGATTTCCCTGATCTCTTTGAGCGGCTGAATGGTGCCCACCACGTGATTCACGGCAGTGGTCATAAAGAGGAAGGTATCAGGACGGATGGCATCTTTGAGCTCTTGCAGGTCTATCTTCGCCTGATTATCTGCGCTGAGATATGTCACCTCAACGCCTTGCTTTTCCAGCCAGGCGGCATTGGTGAGAAGATCAGGATAGTCCACCACGCTCACGATGGCATGCCCGCCTTTCACGGCATTGGCGATACCCTTGATGGCGATGTTATTTGCAACTGTCCCGCCGGAGGTGAAGTGGATTTCATCCGGATTTGCACCCAGAGAATCCGCAACGATCTTTGCAAAAGATGCGATATTCTCGCTTGCTTTCTCGCCCGTGCTCACGAAGCTGGCGGGATACCAAAACTGTTGATTAAAATACGGTAGCATTGCGTCCAAGACTTCTTGATCCAGCGGACTGGTGACGCAATTATCCAAGTAGATTGAACCGGGTTTCATTTATCTTTCCTTTCACGGATTCCGAGTATATCTTCCAGCGAAAATGAACTCAGAACCTCAGTTAATTTATTATCGAGCATAGTAAAAAAGGGAGAGAGCGCGCACTCATCGCCCAGGCAAAATCTTTGATCTCCCACCTCACAGCGAGCGTTGTAAGAATCATCTTCCACGGCGTTTACGACATCAAAGAAAGAGACGGCTGAGGCATCTTTAGAAAGCGAATATCCACCCAAGCTTCCCGGCGTGCTTTGCACGATCCCGGAGCTTTTGAGCTGTGAAAGCAGATGCTCCACATACTTTTTGGGCAGGTTTTGAGCATCACAGATCTTCTGTGCCGAGATGTGTCCTTGTTCGGCAATCTCGAGCAGTGCTCTGAGTGCATATTCAATTCGCGTTGATACAGCCATCTTTTTGTCTCCTATTTTTATCTTTGCCAAGCCCGTGCTGCGCTTCTCCCTACGTGGAGCTCGCCGGCATACGAACTTTGGCTTTGTCTCTTATTACATAGTAGTTCACTATGCTATTATAGCAAGAGAATTTTATCGGAGTTTTGGGGGTATTGTCGAACTGCAAAACTTCCAGTTTATATTTCCGAATAAATATCCTCTACTATCTATAGGGTGACAGAATCGAAAAACGGTGACAAAATGAGCAACTATTTTTTTGACGATCGTGTAACTCATTGCAAAACAATGCTGGAAATATTTTTGAGAAATCGTGGAACGCAAAATGTTATGTAAACTTGTGGCGACTTTGTCGCAGCTACAAGCTACAAGTGACAAGAGTAGAAAGTGGAGCTTTCTCGGTTAACGAGGGCGTTAACCTACCAAGGGAGGAATGCGCCGATGGCGCATGCGGCAACGAGGACGTTCCCCGCCCGGGGAGGGAATGCGTCTGCACACGGGTTTGGCCAGGCAACATCTTGTTGCCTGAGAAAGCTTTGCTTTTTATTCTTTTGAGCGAAGCGAAACCTTCGGCGTCAGCCGGAACACTTGTAGCTTGTAGCTCGTAGCTCGTAGCTTTTTCATTTCAGCTTAATAATCTTCACCGGCCTCTCTTTGAGACCTCCTTTCAGGAAATATATCCCGGCTCCCAGCCTCTTCCCATTTTCATCATGACCGTCCCAGACATAGTCCGAACCAGTTGCAGCAAGAGTTTTCACCTTTTGCCCTTTCAGGTTATAGATACTCAAATCATCAGCTTCCGGCAGTTTGGAGGATGTGATTTTCACACTATCCATAAAGGGATTGGGATAGGCTTTGAAAAGGACAGGGCTTTGCACGAGATCATCAACGGAAACCCTGTGCTCAAGATTCAGGAAGTAGTAGCGATAATGTGGGCTTCCAGAGTCATCTTGCAAAAGCATCCTGAAAACTGCATAGTCAGCATTGCTAAAAGTCCGAGAATCAATTTGAGTATAGCCTTCTATATCAGGCTGCCAAGTGTCACCTTCCGGCCAGTTTGCAAATTCACCCTCTTCAAAATCTGCCAATTGGAAAGTATAAACCCCTTCATCATAATTTGCCAAGAGTAGTTTCCCTTGCAGATTGAAGGCATAATCATAGTTATTCCAGCCGAGCATGATCTCGGGAAGCCCTGTATAGTCTTCCAAGCTGCCGTCTGCCTGCAATTGAGAGAGGAAAAATCTGCGACTTATCGGATTATCATACGTAGAATGGCTATACCAAAAACCAAAGATGGAATTGGCAAGCCTAAATGAAATATTGACATTACTACTCCCGGGATATACAGGATCACTGGTAACCCAAGATTGAGTCTCAAGATTATTATCATTTATATATAACACCCCTGTACTAGTACAATAAGGATAACTGCTCCAGCTCGCAAAGTAAGTATTATCACCGAAAGTATATATTGAACTGATAGCAGCGATATGCTCATAATACATGGTTGAATTCAGCGAACTATCCAAGACCATAATAGGTTGTTCAGGATAGGGTGGGTCTAAATAGTCCAGATCGGGATAGTCGGACTTGCTGATTACGAGGTGTTCTCCCATTTTGGTCACGAAGGGCACAGTTGGGGGATAAGCATCAGGATCAGTGAAATAATCAGGAATAGTATAATAAAGAGAGCTTGCTCCGGTTTCAAAATTCCACTCCCACAGGCAGGATTCCGAGTCATTATTTTTCCCATGGATAAGTATGCTTTCATCCAAGAGAATAAAAGCTGGGCGGATTTCGCTATAAAGAGAATTGAAATCATCAATCGAGGATAAAAGCAGAGTCCAAGCTTGAAGCTGATTTCCCTCATGCTTTAGCAGGACAAGATACTCGTAATTATGAAATAAAAAGAAGTAGGGGCCGCCCTCCGGCGTTGGTCTGTGCAATGCAGAATGATAACGAAAAGAATACCTTGAAGCCGGTAAATCGCTAAAATCATAGAGCAATTGCTCACCCTCTTCTGTGCCGTCTATGTGCAGGCGTTTTACCAAAAACTGCTGTGTATTGGGGGAACTATATTTGTATAGGTTAAGAATGTTGTTGATATCCAGATAGTTGAGAGTGGCAGCGAAATCGCTATCGATAAAGCCAATCTCAGTCAGTTCGGCTTCGATAGCACCGAGGAAAGAGACTGCGAGTAAGATCACCAAGGTGATAATTCTGTGTTTCATTATAAAGCTCCTTCTATCATTTCTTAAAATCGAAAGCTGAGTTGCGCTGTCACGTTTGTGTTTGGGCAGGAAACATCCTCTTGCCTGCCCC
>Ga0172382_10002680_pt1 | contig 29269 bp, 29 predicted proteins | sample Leawel138RmetaG_FD_122245 | JGI IMG/M metagenome (GOLD analysis project Ga0172382, IMG submission 122245) | Leachate microbial communities from a municipal landfill in Southern Ontario, Canada - Leachate well 138R metaG | ecosystem: Engineered > Solid waste > Landfill > Unclassified | place...
AATAATCCGGATGTAAGAGCGCAAGAGAAGGAATTCTGTATTGCGCATTTAAAAGGGGTATATCGGTATGGCTCTAAATAAATATCTATCTCATTTTTCCCGGGACCTGGGCATAGATCTGGGAACGGCCAATACGCTGGTTCATGTCAGCGGCAAAGGGGTGCTTCTGCGTGAACCTTCTGTCGTTGCCATCGACAGTGAAAGCGGTACTGTTCTGGCAGTGGGTGCCGAGGCCAAGCGAATGATAGGGCGTACCCCGGGCCATATAGTGGCTACCAGGCCTCTTAAGGATGGGGTAATAGCTGATTTTGATATTACAGAGGCCATGTTACGCCATTTCATTCATAAAGTGCATCTGCGCCGGGCGCTTGTTGGCCCCAGGGTCATTATCAGCATACCTTCAGGTGTTACTGAAGTTGAAAGGCGTGCGGTTATAGATGCTACTCTGAGGGCAGGAGCTCGGGAAGCACATCTAATAGAAGAGCCGATGGCGGCCGCCATCGGCGCCGGGTTGCCGATATCGGAGCCGATGGGCAGCATGATAGTGGATATAGGCGGCGGCACTACGGAAGTAGCGGTGATATCGCTTGGGGGCATCGTTACCAGCCTGTCCATCAGGGTTGCCGGCGATGAGATCGATGAAGCGATTGTTCAGCATATTAAGAAGAGCTATAATGTACTTATCGGTGAGCGTACGGCTGAAGAGATAAAGCTGGAAATAGGAACAACTCATCCACAGAGCGAAGACATGACCATAGATATCAGAGGACGGGATCTCTTTTCAGGATTGCCGAAGAGCCTGACAGTGACTAATTCCGAGATACGGGGAGCCTTATCCGAACCTGTTGTTTTGATTATAGAAGCCGTGAAACAGACTTTAGAAAAGACACCGCCCGAACTGGCTTCGGATATTATGAAAAGGGGGATTATCCTGGCCGGTGGAGGGGCCCTGTTAAGGGGATTGGATATTCTATTGAGCGAAGAGACGCAGGTGCCTGTATATATAGCTGATGATCCTCTGACGTGTGTTGCTGTAGGAGCAGGCAAGGCGCTTGAGGAAATTGGCACTTTACGTAAGGCGTTATTCAGCTCCAGGTAAGGGATAATGAAAGCAAGGACTTTATTATACTCATTGCTGGCCGGGACTGTTCTACTGATTTTTATCGGGCATAGCGATATTGCGGATAACGTTGGAGGGATCGGCTATTTGGCGATAAAGCCTTTGGTTAAAGGGGGCAACGTCATTGCCGGCAGATTAACAGAAGGCTTTGCCGCTTGCTTTGCCGATAAGCGGTATCTGCTGGAGACGAATCGTCAGCTCAGGCGCCGGAACGAGGCTCTGCAAACAGCGTTGATAATGTATGAGGGTGCTTATCTTGACAATATAAACCTTAGAAAGATGATGGATCTTTCTATACCGGCAACGGCTACTATTTATACTACGGTTGTCGGGCGTGACGGGCAGATAATGTATATTGATAAGGGGCGTGAAAAGGGAGTAAGGGCCGATCAGGTCGTCGTATCTCCGGAAGGAGCTGTAGTTGGGCACGTTATTGCTGTATATCCCACAGGAGCAAAAGTAATGGGTGTTACCGATGAACGTAGCTATGTGGGTGCAATAGTTTCGCAAGATAGGCATCCATGTGTAATGCATGGTATGGGCGGAGGAAAGGCCGAGCTACTATATCTGCCGATTGAAAGCGCTGCTGCTGTCGGTTCAGGCATACTGACCTCGGGAATTGGAGGTATTTATCCGCGCGGGCTTATGCTGGGACATATCCTTTCCATAGCCGAGGATAAACACACCATGATGAAAAAAGCCGTTGTTGCTTCTGCTTCCAGGGCTGAATTGCTGGAGGAAGTAATGGTCTTGAGGAGGTGAAGGAGGCTGTGCTTATCAATGCCCAATTGATATATCTGGCTGCTGTGGTGATGCAACTTATAATGGGTAGCATCTTCATTCCGAGTTTTTTACGACCGGATATCTTCGTAGCGGTGGTCGTCATACTCTTAATAAGATGCGAGGCACGTCATATGGTATGGTTGGGCCTCTTTGCAGGACTATGGTATGCCCTTTATCTATCGGGGCCGGGCCGGTTGATGATAATTTCATTCTTTCTTATTTCAATGATATCCGCCTATATAAAAGATATGGCTTTTTTTGAGCACAAGCTTCTGCCTGCTCTATTGGTATCGGCTATATATGCCATAACGAAACTCGGCGGGATTATTGCCGGTTATATATGGCATAAGCACGTTGGAAGTATTTCGGCCGGTATATTGCCGACAATTATCTGTGCCCTTTTGTTTAATATACTTATGGAAGGCTTATTGCGGCGATACGGTATTGATCGAAAAGGAGGGGTCTGCTTAGAAGGTTAGCGACAAAGGTAATAAATGATTGTAAATGATCGATAATTACATATCAAACGGCAAGGAGGAAAATAAGATGACCGGTATGGAAGAGAAAAGAGGGGTTTTGGGCAAAATTATTGCAGCTTTGTCATTAGGTGCGTTGATCGGTGGAATTACCGGAGTGCTCTTTGCGCCGAAAGCCGGTAAAGAGACCAGGGAGGATTTAGCCAAAAAGGCTGCAGGGACTGAAGAGGCCCTGAAGGAGAAGGTGGACGAGCTTAAGGGAAAGGCAGTGGAACTTCAGAAGAAGGCTGCTGAAGTCAAGAAAAATGCAACGGACCAGGCTGCCCACCTGCAGGGGGACATTACGGAGATATCCGGCAAGGTTAAGGATGGCATGGGCAAGGCCGTGGACCGCATGAAGGATACGGTTGCCAAGGGTAAAGATATCCTGGCGGAAAAACGTGCAGACTTCGGTATGAAGGCTGCTGAAGAAGTTAAAAAAGGTGTGTCGTCTGAGGACGCAAAGGATAATGAGAGCTCTGCTGAAGAGGCGGGCGATAGCTAAGCAGCTGTGAAAGGGTGATGTTATGGACATCAAGGTCGAAGTTATAAGTGTCGACGAGGTAATTGCGGTAGTCGAAATCGGCGGCGAGATGGACGTATTTACATCACCGGCCATAAAAAAGAAGGTAACGGAAGTTATAGATTCCGGAAGGCGGTTCATTATTATGGACCTTGGCGGAGTAACGTATATAGATAGTACGGGACTCGGATTGCTCATAAGCATATTGAAAAGAGTTCGTGAGAAAGAGGGCGATCTGAAGATTGTTGGCGTAACCAAGCAAGTGCAAAAGGTACTGGATATAACCGGATTGAATAAAATACTGGAGATTAAAAGTAATGTGGGGGAGGCAATAAAGGATTGGCATTAAATAATAGTGCAGCGGGTGCGGGTTTAGGTAACGTTGAGTTAAGGATACCGCGTAGGCCTGAATTTGTTGCGGTCGCCAGATTAACTGTGTCGGGTGTCGCCAGCCGCCTTTCGTTCAGCTATGAGGATATCGAGGATATAAAGATAGCCGTCGCCGAAGCTTGTACACATGCTATTCAGAGCAAGGCTGTCGTAACCAATGAGATAAGGATACTCTGCATCTTTGATGATTCTCATTTGGCAATAAGCATTGGGAGCGGAAGGGGAGTGTTTAAGGAGGGGGTGAAGACCGGCGATGTCGCGAATGCACGCAGCGTGGGCATCTTCTTTATCGAGAGCCTGATGGATGACGTCAGCTATGCTGAGATGGAAGATGGCACCGAATGTATCAGAATGGTCAAAAACCTGTTGAGGTGAACGATGGCGTCGACTGGTAAAGAGGATTATCAGACTGAGGATAAAGAGGCGATCCGAGAGCTGTTTATCGCTTACAAGACAACCGGCGACAATGAGCTTAGAGACCGCCTCATACTTTTATTTCTTAATCTTGTGCATTTTCTGGCTAAGAAGTTTGCCTATAGAGGCGAGGCACTTGAGGATTTGGTGCAAGTAGGAACGATAGGCCTTATCAAGGCTATCGACCGGTATGATCTTGGGCGGGGAGTGGAGTTTTCCACCTATGCTACTCCTACGATTGTCGGGGAGATTAAGAGATACTTTCGCGATAAAGGCTGGGCGCTAAAAGTGCCGCGGCGCCTTCAGGAACTTAACATGCTGGTTTCCAGAAAATCAGAGGAGCTTGCCGGCCGATTAGGGCATTCGCCTACACCTGCAGAGATAGCCAAAGCGCTCTCTGTTACGGAGGAAGAGGTGCTTGAAGCCGCTGAAATGGGGCAGGTATATAATGTCCTTTCTCTGGAAGCAGAGGTAAATGTCGATAGCGAGAAGAACGGCTTTTCACTACTCGATTATATCGGTGAAAAGGATCCCCAAGTAGAGAGAATTGGCGATATAACTAATCTTAAAGAAGCGATGATGGAGCTTACCAAGTGTGAACGTATAGTAATTTACCTTCGCTTTTATGAGAACCTCTCACAGATTGAAATAGCCAAACGTTTGGGAATGTCATAGATGCATGTATCTAGAATACAGCATAAGGCCCTTGATAAGCTGCGCCTTAATCTTGACGATGTGGATATTGACGTATAGACCTTTGTGAAGTAGACTACTTGAATAGTTAGTATTGTTCAGGTAGGCAAAGGTTGAAAGCCGGATTTCTCTTTGCTTGAGTAGTTTTACGGGGGTTAATCATGACATCCAATGAGATTAGAAGAGTGTTTTTGGATTTTTTTAAGGAAAAGCAGCATAAGGAGTTGCCCAGTGCTTCCTTAATACCGGATGATCAGACACTGTTATTTACTATCGCCGGCATGGTGCCGTTTAAGCCTATATTTCAGGGAAAGCAGGAACCGGTTTTTAGTAGAGCTACCACTGCTCAAAAATGTATCAGAACCAATGATATAGATAGAGTAGGGTATACTGCACGGCATCACACCTTTTTTGAAATGCTCGGCAACTTTTCTTTCGGTGATTATTACAAGCGAGAAGCCATCTCATGGGCCTGGGAGTTTCTCTTTAAGAGGCTGGAACTGCCGGCGGAGAAGGCACATATAGGGATTTATAAGGATGATGAAGAGAGTTACGATATCTGGCATAAAGAGATAGGCGTTCCCGATAATAGAATATATCGTCTGGGAGATGAGAGTAATTTCTGGGCGGCAGGGCCTACCGGGCCCTGCGGTCCGTGTTCCGAGATATTTATAGATAAAGGGCCGGAATATGGCTGTGGTCGTGATGAATGCAATATTGAGTGTGATTGTGGGCGTTATCTGGAAATATGGAATCTGGTCTTCATGCAATATGAACGGGATGAGAACGGTGATTTATCACCGTTGCCTCGAAAGAATATAGATACGGGTGTTGGGCTGGAGCGCCTGGCTTCGGTATTACAGGGCGCAGACAGTAATTTTGAAACGGATCTTTTTCTTCCGGTGATGGAAGCCATAGATGCTCTATCAACCGGCGAAGATAATGAGGAACAGAAACGCATAATAGCTAAAAGGATTATTGCTGATCATATCAGGGCAATGGCTTTTCTAATAGCGGATGGCATTATTCCCTCAAATGAAGGGCGTGGCTATGTGCTACGCCGCATAATAAGACGTGCTGTCAGAACGGGTCGAACTCTTGGAATAAACGAGCCCTTTCTATCTCGCATATTGCCTATTATTATAGCTGATATGGGAGGACACTATCATGAACTGCGCGAGCGTCGGGACACCATTGAAAGGGTCTGTTCGATTGAGGAGGAACGCTTCCGTTCCACAATCGAACAGGGAGAGGCGCTATTAAATGAGGAAATTACTCGTTTGAGTATGGCCGGTGATAACGTGATATCCGGAGCGACCGCTTTTAAGTTATACGATACCTACGGTTATCCGGTGGAATTAACCAGGGAGATTGCTGAGGATAGAGGCTTGATAGTCGATGGCACGGGCTTTGAAAGGCTGATGGATGAACAGAAAGTCAGAGCCAGGAAAGCCAGAATGGCAGCGTTATCGTCAGATTCCGGCAAAGCAACCGCAGAGGTTCAGGAATTAGAGAGCGGGTTGGCTTCAGAATGGGGCAAGACGGAGTTTATCGGATACTCACAGCTTGAATTGGCAACTGCGGTAAAGGCCATACTGAAGCATGGGAGCGTTGTGTCCGAGCTTTCCAGCGGGCATGATGCTGAAATCGTGCTGGCGATGACTCCCTTTTACGTGGAGAAGGGCGGCCAGGTATCCGATACGGGAACTCTGCATTGGCCCGGCGGTGAGGCGAAAGTTAACGGCTTGCGTGAGGGTGCGGGCGGAGTTATTTTTCATTCTGTAATGGTCGTCTCCGGCACTCTTGAGACGAATAAGGAGGTTCGTGCTGTTGTTGATGCCGGCAGAAGGGCCGATATAGCCAGGAACCATACTGCGGCTCATTTATTGCATGCATCATTACGCCGGGTTCTGGGGTGTCATGTAGCCCAGGCAGGGTCAATGGTGGACGCAGAGAGGTTGCGCTTTGATTTTTCTCATTTTTCCGCTCCTTCAAAAGAGGAACTGGCAGCCGTAGAGGCTATGGTCAATGAACAGATCTGGCTCAACACGCCCGTGGATACTGTTGTAACCGATCTTACCGCTGCCAGGGATATGGGGGCGATAGCGCTCTTTGGTGAGAAATACGGGGGCCGGGTCAGAGTGGTCAGGATTGATGATTTCAGTCTGGAGCTTTGCGGCGGAACGCATGTGAGGTCTGTCGGTGAACTGGGCTGTTTCAAGATTCTTTCCGAGAGCAGTATCGGTTCAGGCATAAGGCGTATAGAGGCATTGACCGGACGTAATTCATTTAATTATATCAATGAACAGGTGGATGTGATAACGGCTTTATCCGCCATGTTAAAAGCAGGGCCTAAGGATCTGCCGGGAAGAATAACAAGCCTTGTTGAGAGTGGAAAGGAAGCGGAGCGAACCATCAGGAGTCTGCGTGCCGACCTTGCCCTGGCGGGCATTTCCGATCTGCTCTCTTCAGCTATAAATATTGACGGCATAAAAGTTGTAGCTGCCGTTCTTAAAGATGCGGATGCGGTGGGCCTTAGAGCAATGGTCGACAATCTCAAGCAGCGGATTGATGATGGGGTTATTATTCTGGGAAGCGTTAGCGACGGCAGTGCCCAGATGGTCGCCAGCATTGGCGAAGAAGCTCGGGGGCGTGGTGCTAACGCCGGCAAGATAGTAAAAGAGATGGCTAAAGTGGTCGGCGGCGGTGGCGGTGGCAGACCTGATATGGCCCAGGCAGGCGGCCCGGATGGAGATCGTATCGATGAAGCTGTTGAAAAGGGCCGAGAAATAGTGATGCAATTACTGGCACATCGGAGTTGAACTTGAAAAAAGAAAAGCGTATTCTCGGCCTGGATATCGGTGATAGAAGGATAGGCGTAGCCGTAAGCGATGAGTTAATGCTGACTGCACAACCGGTTGAAGTTATTCACAGGGCTCTTTTGGAAAATGATCTGGAGAGTATAGCGAAGCTGGCCGATATGTATGATGTGCGTCTGGTAGTGGTAGGCATGCCTCTGATGCTCGATAGAACTGTAGGCAGGCAGGCTGAGAAGGTACAACAGTTTGTGGAGAAGCTCAAAAAACGTCTGGATATACCGGTTGAGACTATTGATGAGCGATTATCGACATCAATGGCTGAACGGGTTATGATAGATGCCGGAGTGAGAAGAAAGAAACGACGGCAGCATATAGATGCTTTAGCAGCAGCAGGGATACTTCAGGTTTTTATAGACAGGCTGCGCAATATGCCCGAGCATAGTGCTGATTAGCATATATAAAGAAGTGAATAATATAATATAAATATAATGGAGGTATGGTATGGCCGAAAATGAAAAAATGGAAAGGCTTGTATTAGAGGATGAAGAAGGCAACGAAGAGCAATTCACTATCATAGATATAATCGATGTTGATAATAAAACCTATGCTCTGTTGCATCCTGAAGACGGGGAGGAGGATGATGTTGTCGTCTATGCTGTAGAAGATGATAATTTTCGTCCTCTCGAGGAGGAGGAGTTGCAGCAGGCCATCGATGCCTTTGAAAAAACAGGCGAATATGAAATTTTTGATGTAGGTGAGTAGCGATAGCTTTGAAAACGATCTCTGGAATATTTGAAATGCATGCTGCTAGAAGGAGGGCCATGGTAAAATATTTCTTTTCCTTTTTGCTGCTTCTGCTTGCATCGGCGGCAGGCTTCCTAGTCGTAGTTTTAACCCCTCACAATAGTCGGGCGGCTGCATTTGTCGCCGATCAGGGTATGTCCGCTAGAGCGGTGGCAGTACGATTGGAGGAAAAAGGTGTTATCGCTTCATCTCTAAGCTTTCGGGCGCTTATTAAGTTAACCGGCACGGCAGGCGATATCAAGGCAGGCGAATATGATCTTTCCGGGCGCCGTAATCAGTGGCAGGTACTGAAATATCTTGCCGAGGGTCGGGTTAATTATCATATCATTACTGTTCCCGAAGGGTATACGGTATCACAAATAGCGGACTTACTCCAAAAGAGCGGTGCTGGTAACGAAGCGCAATTCAGGGCTGCGGCCCGCATCGGAAATCGCTCCCGGCCTGCCGTGCTCTATGCCATGGAAGGCTATTTATTTCCGGATACTTATAGGATACCAGCCGGCATGAAAGAACCGGCGATAGTGAGTATGATGAACAGGCGCTTTAACGAGGTAACGGCGCCGCTTGATATGGTGCGGGTATCTGCCCAAAGAGGCTTGACTCCTCATGATTTGCTTACTATAGCTTCACTTATTGAGAAAGAGGCCGCAGTGCCGGATGACAGAAGAGTGATTGCTTCAGTGATATATAACCGTTTATCGATGGGTATGAGGTTGGAATGTGATGCCACCGTGCAATATATTATGCCTGAACATAAAGAGAGAGTGCTTTATACGGATTTGAAAATAGATTCACCTTACAATACCTATCGGAATGCCGGATTACCTCCCGGTCCAATAGCTAATCCCGGCCTGGCTAGCTTAAAGGCTGCTTTGCAGCCTGCTAAAACCGATTATTTCTTTTATGTCGCCGGGTCCGGGGGACGCCATGTATTCAGTCGCACCTATCAGGAACATCTTGAAGCCATATCCAGGATCAGAAGAGGTGCCCGTTAATGCTGAAAAGACGAATTATTGATTTTTTAACCCCTGATGATTATCACCCTAGGGTTGAAACAATAACTCCGTGTTTGCTACTCGCCAGGGGTATTAAAGGCGTTATTATCGATCTGGATAATACTATTGTAATCTGGAACGATAACTTTCTGAGAGAGAGTGTAAGAGAATGGATCTCTTTGCTCAAAGAAGCGCAAATCAGGATCTGCATAGCTTCCAATAGCAGTAATATCGAAAGGGTACAGGCCATTGCCGATGATCTCTCCATACCTATGCTCTGCAGATCGGCAAAACCTTTCAGGCCTTCTTTTCTCAAAGCAATGCGTATTCTCGGAACAGAAACGGATAATACAGCCGTTGTAGGGGATCAGCTCTTTACCGATATCCTGGGAGGCAATCGTCTTGGGCTTCATACCATACTGGTATCACCTCTAAGTGAGAGAGATTTTGTTGCTACGCGTTTTATGCGTATTATAGAGAAGAGAATAATGAACCATCTGGCTGCGGCAGGTCGACTGGTACTATTTACAAAACTGCCGATGGAGGAATAGGGAGAGTTGCGTTGAATTTATTATTAGCATATCGAACATGGTGCGAAGGGATATGAAAGAGGTAATAACCGGCAAGACAAAACTGTTTGCTCTGTTGGGATGTCCTGTGTCGCATTCCCTTTCACCTGTAATGCAGAATGCGGCACTTTCTTATGTCGGTGCGGATGCCAGATATATGGCCTTTGATGTCAAGCCGGAATTTCTTCTCCGGGCGATTGAGGGACTCTTTCGATCAGGCGTATCCGGGATCAATCTCACTATACCGCATAAGGAAAAGGCTCTTTCTTTTATGAATGAGCTGTCGATTACCGCCGCTGCCGTCGGTGCTGTCAATACTATAGCCGTTAATGACGGCAGAATGATAGGCCATAATACCGATGTGCCGGGAATATTGCGGGCGCTGAAGGAAGATGCCGGCCGCGCTGTATCGGGTGAGCGATATGTCGTTTTGGGAGCCGGGGGGGCTGCCAGGGCCGTTGTATATGCTTTGCTTATCGGCGGAGCCGATAAGGTTTATCTGATCAATCGTACGGTTTCCAGAGCTGAGGAAGTATGCCTTGATTTTGAAGCCGTTGCCGGAGGACGTCTGCATTCTCTCTCTCTGAGAGATATTAATATTCTGACCGGCTGTATCGATGGTCTTATTAATGCGACGTCTGTGGGATTAGGTGATAATTCATCACCTCTGAATGCTTGCGGTTATGATATAATAGAGAGAGGTATGCTGGTATATGATCTGATATATGCACCTTCTCCTACAGTATTGCTGTGTAAAGCTGCTGAAAAAGGGGCCATAGTTATGGATGGCCTGGGCATGCTGGTTTACCAGGGAGCTGAATCCATGAGGATATGGCTTAACAAGGAGGCTCCTGCAAAGATAATGAAGCAATCACTTTTAAATTATCTGGGACGGGGGACATAGCTTTTCTTCAGGTGGGGTGTGGACTGCAACCGACTTAGGGGTAGATGGAGGATATAAGATATTATGGCCAACAAGAGAAAACTGCTGGGAGAAATACTGGTTGAGACCGGTGTTATAACAGATAAGCAATTGCAGCAGGCCATCTCCGTTAAACAGAAAACAGGCGAGCCTATCGGTCGCGTTCTGGTAGATATGGGAATGGCTACTGAGAAGAACGTTTTTGAAGCAATGGGCAAGCAACTGGGTGTTGAATATGTGGATATGGGAGATTATCCTGTTGATCCCAGTGTGATTAAGCTTGTGCCGCTGCATATTGCACAGCGGTATAAGCTTGTTCCCATAAACCGGCGCGGCAACAAGCTGACTGTAGCCATGGTTGATCCTCTGAACATCTTTGCGATCGATGATGTCAGGTTGATAACCGGTTATGAAGTCGAACCTGTAATAGCCAGCGAAGATGACATAATGGATGTTTTCAGCCGCGGCTATAAAGTTGAGGATACCGTTAAAGATGCCCTGGCTGATATGGGTGGAGGGGTAGAGCAAGATCTGGATGTAACTCAGACTGAATCGGACCTCTCTCTTTCGGTAGACAGATTAAAAGAGATGGTTGAAGAGGCTCCCATAATCAGGGTCGTCAACACCTTGATTATGCGTGCCATCGAGGATAGGGCCAGTGATATTCATGTTGAGCCTGAGAAGAATGCTTTAAGGGTTCGTTACCGTGTTGATGGTGTTCTTCATGATGTTATGTCTATGCCCAAATATATTCATCCGGCGCTCTCTTCCAGAATAAAGATTATGGCTGATCTCAATATTGCTGAACGCAGAATACCGCAGGACGGCCGTATACACGTCAAAACGACAGATAAGGATATAGACCTTCGTGTATCCTCTTTGCCGACTATATACGGTGAGAAGATAGTTATGCGTATTCTGGACAAGAGCAGTGTTCTGATCGGTTTGAATAAGCTGGGCTTTCTGACGGAAACACAAGCCTTGCTTGAGGATATGATAACCAAGCCCAACGGCATGATTCTGGTAACCGGCCCTACAGGTAGCGGCAAAACGACGACTCTTTATTCAATTTTACAGAAGCTCAATTCTCCTGAGAAAAATATCATAACGATCGAGGATCCTGTTGAATACCAGCTTCAAGGCATCAATCAGGTCCAGGTAAACTATAAAGCCGGCTTGACCTTTGCCAACGCCTTGAAAAGTTTTTTACGGCAGGACCCCGATATAATAATGGTCGGTGAGATTCGTGATCTGGATACCGCTGAGATAGCGGTTCATGCTGCTCTTACCGGTCACCTTGTGCTTAGTACCTTGCATACTAATGATGCTCCTACTACGATATCAAGGCTGATAGATATGGGGGTAGAGCCTTTCCTCGTAGCCTCATCCGTGATAGGAGTTCTGGCACAGCGACTGGCCAGAGTGATCTGTCCCGAGTGCAAAACAGCTTACAAGCCGCCTGTAGGTGCATTAAAGCGTTTAGGCGTGGAAGAGGGGGAGGAAGAGATGGAGCTTTTCCGGGGAGACGGATGTGAGCTTTGCCGGCGTACCGGATACAAAGGCAGAGTAGGCATATATGAGATGATGCCCATGACGGAAGAGATGTCCAACCTGACCTTGCGCAGGGCCCCGGCCCATGAGATAAAGGCGGCCTCTATGAGAGGCGGTATGACAACGCTTCAGGATGATGGATTGCAGAAGGTTATGCAGGGCATGACGACCTTTGATGAAATTATGCGAGTAGTATTTATTGGGTAGTGATGTTTTATGCGTAAGATAGATCAGTTAACGCTGGATGCGGTGTTGATGATCGTTTATGAAAAGGGTGCTTCCGATCTTCATCTCATGACAGGTATCCCTCCGATTTTGCGTCTTGACGGAATGCTTATGCCTCTGGAATTTGAAGAGATGACGGCGGACGATGTCCAGCGCATGCTTTATGATATCCTTACCGATGAGCAGGTTAAGCGTTTTGAAACGAATATGGAACTGGATTTCTCTTATGCTTTACGTGATCGTGCGCGATTCAGAGTAAACGTCTATCGTGACAAGGGGGCTATGGCAGCCGCTTTTAGGCTTATTCCCGCCAAAATACCTACGCTTGCTGAATTGGGGCTGCCCAAGATTCTGGTTGAGCTTACCAGGCGGCCTCGCGGACTTATTCTGGTAACCGGACCTACAGGCTCAGGTAAATCTACGACACTTGCGGCCATGATCAACCAGGTCAATAATGAACGCAATGCTCATATTATAACTATAGAAGATCCACTGGAGTATCTGCACGGCCACGGCAAAAGCATCATAAATCAGCGAGAACTGGGAATGGATACCTTATCCTTTGCTAATGCACTGCGAGCGGCTCTGCGTGAAGATCCCGATGTGATCCTGGTGGGTGAGATGCGAGACCTTGAAACGATCTCCGCCGCCATTACTATTGCAGAAACCGGGCACCTGGTGCTGGCGACCCTTCATACCAATAATGCGGTTCAAGCTGTTGACAGAATGATAGATGTTTTCCCGCCACATCAGCAGGAGCAGATAAGGACGCAACTATCCAATAACCTGGAAGCCGTTATAGCGCAGCAGCTTATTCCTAGAGCCGGGCAACCGGGCCGGGTGGCCGCTGTTGAAGTTATGATAGCTACGCCTGCAATTAGAAATCTTATCAGAGAGGCTAAAGCACATCAGATGTATTCAATTATACAGACCAGCGCACAATTCGGTATGCAGACAATGGATCAAGCATTGAAGGATCTTTATTTATGCGGGCTCATCGGTTATGAAGATGCTGTCAGTAGAGCCATGAATCCTGCTGATTTGCAAAGGATGATTGCAGAAAAAGGGCAGGAATATGCGAAGCAGAGGAGGTAGCTGAATGCCGGCCTATACTTATGTCGCCAAGGATGCCACAGGACAGGTAATAAGCGGCACAATAGATGCTGCAGATGATAGGACAGTTGCCAGCCGTCTTATGGAGATGGGCTATTATGTAACATCCATAAGCAAGGGAAGCGGCGAAAAAGGCATGAAGATGAACATCAATATCAAGCTGCCCGGGAAACGCAAGGTAGGCTTGAAGGATTTGGTGTTGTTCTGTCGCCAGTTTTCCACCATGATAAATGCCGGTGTATCTCTGGTGCGCTGTTTGAATATACTTCAGGAACAAACCAGCAATGCCGGCTTGAAACAGATATTATCCAGCGTGCAGCAAGAGATTGAGGGCGGCTCTACTTTATCGGCTTCTTTGGCCAAGTATCCCAAGGTGTTCTCCGGACTTTTCGTGGGCTTGATACGCGCCGGAGAAGTCGGTGGTGTGTTGGATACTACTCTGGACAGGCTGGCAGGCTTTCTTGAGAAGGATCTGGAGTTGCGGCGGAAGATAAAAGGGGCCATGACATATCCGGCATTGGTCATGAGCGTGGCGGTTATAATCGTATTCTTCCTTATAACCTTCATTGTGCCCAAGTTTATGGAAATGTTTAAGGATATGGAGATCCAGATGCCGGCAATGACGATGATGCTTATGCAGTTGGGAGACTTCTCGAAGAAGTACTGGTATGCTCTTCCCATTCTTGGCGGGGGGGGCTTTTTCGCATTCAAGCAGTATACAAGCACTGCTTCCGGACGCAGGCAATGGGATTGGGTACGCCTGAAGTTTCCTGTGTTCGGTCCATTAAATCAGAAGGTAGCCATGGCAAGGTTCAGTCGAACCTTGAACACCTTGCTGGTCAGCGGCGTTCCTATATTGCAGGCGATGGAAACAGTAGCCGGAACGCTGGGTAACGAGATTATTTCCAAAGCTGTTACTGATGCCCGCATCAGCATCAGGGAAGGAGAGAGCATTGCTACTCCATTAGCAGAGAGTAAGCTTTTTCCTCCAATGGTGGTCCAGATGATCATCGTTGGTGAAGAGACCGGTGCATTAGATGAATTATTAGCCAAAATTGCGGATTTTTATGATGATGAGGTCAGTGTGGCAGTTGAAGGACTGACGGCTGCATTAGAACCACTGATGATTGTTTTTTTGGGATCCGTCGTGGGCTTTATCGTTATTGCTATGATGATGCCCATGGTCTCTCTAATCAGCGGTCTGAGCGGAGGCGGCGATGGTGGCGGATAGGATGGGTGAGTGATCTTTGGCCATACCGTTTGTAATATTTATTCTAGGTCTGTTTATTGGGAGTTTCCTCAACGTTTGTATATATCGCTGGCCGCTTGATAGGTCAGTGATCAAGCCACGGTCGGCTTGCACAAATTGCGGTACTCTTCTAACGCCTGTTGATCTGGTCCCGGTGTTAAGCTATTTAGCCTGCAATGGAAGGTGCCGTTATTGCAAATCATCGATATCGCCGCGTTACGCGCTGGTGGAAATTTTGACAGGAATAGCCTTTGTAACGTTATACCGGTCACAGGGCTTGACTTTTGAATTCTTGGGGTGCGTCATATTCTTCTCTTTGCTGATAATCGCGTTCTTTACGGATATCGATCATCAAATAATACCCGATCAGGTATCATTAGGCGGCATGGCTGTCGGCATCCTCCTCGATGTGGCTTTGCTCTCTGCCGGATACGCCAGGCCTACAGTTGATCTGCCGTTGTTTACAAATGGTCTTTCCGTGCCCGGTTCCATTTTTGGTGCAGTAGTTTGCTTTGCTCTTTTTTGGATCATTGCCGCAGGCGCTTCCGCACTATTTAAGGCCGAAGCCCTGGGTGGCGGAGATATCAAGCTTGCCGGTGCTGTTGGAGCTTTTCTAGGCTGGAAGTTGGCCTTGCTCTCTTTTGTTTTGGCTTTTGTGCTCGGTGCTGCAGGAGGAATAATTCTGCTGGTGTCGAAATTAAAAACTAGAAGAGAGTATATCCCTTTTGGCCCTTATATGGTTATTGGCGCTGTAACGGCAGCATTTGTTGGCACGCATATACTGGCATGGTATTTGAATTTTTATTTCTAGATGAATTGGGGATGGATAACGGTATTGCTTAAAAAATTATATTCGACATCTATTGAGAGAAGAGGTCCCAGTGGCTTTACGGTAGTGGAGCTGTTGGTGGTGATGGCCATAGCAGCTTTGTTAAGCGCTATGTTATACCCTGTCTTCAACTCTGCTCGTGAAAAGGCAAAACAATCTGCCTGTATAAGCAATATCAAGAGCATCTCTTCCGCTATCAAAATGTACGCGCTTGACCACAATCAGAAAATTCCGGATAGGGTGGAGGGCGATAATAGTTGGGCCGGCACCCTTAAGAAGAGTAGATACATTGAGAGCTATGCGATGTTCAAATGCCCGAACGATACCAGGGACATGTTGTTGCCGGACCCGAGCTTTATGGGCAGCAAGGATCACTGGGATAAAATAAGTTACAATTATGCGCCCAGCGGCAGCCGTCGCAACAGCAGCGGGGTACTGCTGTCTGCCGATCCGACGCAATTCGAAAATCAGGATAATCCGAATGGCAAAATAGCGCTTTCGAGTTATGACGACGTTGCCGTATCCGGTATTTATCCTCCTTTACCGTTTTGCGGGAATTACGGGCCGGATAGTACCAAGAGTGCCGGAGGAGAGCACGGGAACGCATATTTTGTCCTTTATCGTGATGGCCATGGTGAGAAATATAGTAATAATACATCCGGTGCTCCTACGGCCGCTGCCGGATGGTGATCGCATGAGTATGAAGAGAGATGCAAAGACACAAGAGTATAAAGATATAAAGGTTTCAGGCCTTTTTTCAATGACAGAGGCAAGGCTGTTATGGAGAAGGGCTTTGCCTGCAATCGGTAACCATTCGGGGTTATCCCTTCTGGAAATCCTGGTTGCCATGGCGGTTCTATTGATAGGCATATTGGCGGTAGTCAAGATATTCCCGGAGGGCTTTGTCACTATTGAGCGCACTAACTCTATGGCTTTGGCCGATTCTTTGGCCGCTTATCAGCTGGAAGAGTTGCAATTATTGGGATATGATAAACTGCCGGTTATGGAAGCGCCCGGAGGTGGGCATCAGGATTTTTCAATAAATGGATGCCCTGATCACTTTGAATTAGGTCCGGGCTTGGGCTCTGTTGAAAAGAGAGATAGCAATGGTGAATATTTGCCGCTGGAGGAGGGCTCGGGAAAAGATTATCAGGTCTCAATGATTGATACCGATCCCAATGATAATGTCGTTGATTATACCATACATTTTGCAACCGCTCCTGATGCTGCTGATATGATAAGAGTAGGCTATTTTGTCAGGATATGGAAGGATAAAATCAGTTATTCTTTCGATCCTGGAACCGGAAAGAGAGAGGGGCTTGAAGATGGAACAGGGTTGGTCTATGTAGAATACGTGGAGAAGGGTGAGAAGAGCGGAAAGCCTTACCTTCTTTCATCTATGAGCGCAAGGCCTATGAGCGCAAGGCCTATGAAATTGGCAACGGTTAAGATTTCCTGGACGGAACGAAATAGAAAGAAAAGTATTTCCAGGCAAGCGTTGATAGGCAGGTAGCAATGAAATGATCTTTAAATTTTTTAAATTATCATCCGTCGTGTCTCTACCTAGCAGCGCTTTTATGCCTGACAAAACGGTATGTACAGAAAAGAGACAGGGCTTTACTCTGATAGAGGTAACTATAGCTATAGCTGTTCTGGTTATCCTGCTGGGGTTTATCATTGGTCCTATGCTGGTGGGCTTCGACTATTTTCATAAAGGCGATGCGCGTGTCGATATACGGCAGAATGCCGCCATCGCCATGGAGACCGTACTTAAAGATGTAAGAGAAGCTATGTATGTTTATGCGATTGATGATTTAGGGAATATAGTGATAGACGGCGATGTTTACGATCTCTGGATATGGTTGCCGTCAAAGACTGATATAAACGGCAATGCAGAGAATGTTCTGGATGAAGACTGTCCGATCAATCCGCTTAATAAAAATAATGGCGACAAAATCCATTATTATACCAAGGATCGCAATACCAACCCGCGCCTCTATAAAGAGGTATACTCCAAGGGGTCTGCCACTGTATCGGGACAAAATGCCGTTGTCGGCAATATTAAAACGGAAACAAAGTTTAATTGCAGCAAAAACGGCATTGTAACTATAGATATAACGGCTATAAAGATAGATAACGGTGATGGAACAGAGCATCGTTTGCATCTGACATCTAAAGCCAGGCCGATGATTAAATAAAGCAAAAGATGCTTGTTAGAAGGAGAAGGGCGTATATACGTTGAATATAATACTGATTAAATACATTTGGGGATGTAAATGAGTTTCTTCAGCAAAATTCTCGGCCATCAAAACCGATATACCGGGGTCGACATCGGAACAGACTCTATAAAAATGGTGGAGATAGAAACTACCAAGAATGGTCTTCGCCTTGTCAATATAGGTGTTGAAAATACTCCGGCAGAAGCTATCGAGGCCAGTATTATTACGGATTCTCAGTCTATTGGAGAGGCATTGATACGGCTTATATCCAGGGAAGGCTTCAGTAGATCTTCCGCCGTTTCCTCTTTGGCCGGCCAGGCACTGATCACTCGTCTTATAGAAGTGCCGCATATGGGCGATGCTGAGTTAGCTGAAGCCATGAAATGGGAAGTTGAGCGATATATACCTTTTCCCGCCAAAGAAGTGGTTCTGGATTTTAAATCCTTGCCTACGGAGGACCTTGAAGCTACTCAGATGGAAGTTCTTCTTGTCGCCGCTAAAAAAGAGATGGTCAACAATCATATAGCGGCTCTGAATAGAGCTCGGCTGGACCTTGTAGCTATTGATATCGAGCCTTTGGCTCTCTCCAGAGCTCTTATCGATGTATATAAGCATAGTGATAACGAAACTCCTGTAAATATTATGCTTGTCAATATCGGTGCATCTCTGACCGATATAACCATAATTAAAGATGGAAATATAGGTTTCAATCGCGGCATACCCACAGGCGGCAATAATATAACACAGGCGATAAGTAATTTTCTGCTGGTGAGTGCTGACGAGGCGGAGCAGATAAAGTTGATGCAAACCATCATACCGAAGCAGGATGTTGTTATTGAGGCTGATGAAATAGGGGAAACCTTATCAAGTGTTGAGCCGCTTACAGAAACTGTCGATGATTACAATCGAGTACTTAATAATGTGGATAGCGGTACAGATACAGGTGGTGATAAATCTTCTAATGCTACCGGCGAGGCATCAAACGCCGAAGCGCCTGATGCCTCGAATAAGATGCTTGATCTGACAAGCTTTCTTACTCAGAATATCGAATCAAATGATGAGGCACCTATTGCAGAAGAGCTTGCTCCTTCGCAAGATAAACAATCGGATAGCGAGTATCAGGGGTTATCCCTGGAGGCATTATACGGTATCGAATCGTTGGATCTCGGTACTGAAAAATCTGCGGATACTGCAACATCCGCCGATACCGATGTCGATAATAAGGCTGAAGCTGTACAGGAAGCGGAGAGAGACCGGTCTTCGTCTGATGCATCATTATCGGTAGTTAAGGATAAGCTTGCGGAAACTGTGGATAATGCCTCTGAATGCGAACAGGAAAAGCTGATGGAGGCTATACGTCCATCGTTGCAGGAGATTGTTAATGAGATAAGGCGTTCTCTTGATTATTTTCGTAGCAGGATAAAGGATTCAGGTAATATCGATCGTATAATTATAAGCGGGGGCGTTTCCAGGTTAAAGAACATAGATAATTTTCTGGAAGTCGAACTGGGTATACCAGCGGAGATTGCCAATCCGTTTTCTATGATTGATACCTCTGCCTTTGATAAGAAATATATTGATGAAGCCGCACCGGTGTTTGCCATAGCAGTCGGATTGGCAATAAGAGAATTTCTTAATAAATAACGTTAGGTGGAGGTTGTAATTGATCAAGATCAACCTTCTACCGCCGGAGATAGCAAGGCGGCGGAAGATACGTCAAATAGCAATAATGTTCGGAACTATGAGCGCCATGTACGTTGGTTTGCTGGTAGTTGTTTTTATTCTGCTCAGCGGCAGGATTGCACTAGTAAATAGAGAGCTTGAACAGAAAAAAATGGAGTTGCAGCGATATTCCGCTCAATTATCGCAAGTAGCCACTTTACGGAATGCGATAAGTAATTTAGAGGAGAAATTGAACTTCAAATCAAAGGTAGTGGAAGCAAATAATAAATGGATAGCCCTTTTAGATCTTATAAGGTTGCATACGCCGAAGGATGTCTGGATAACTGCAATAGATATTGCGCCTCCGGATGGTGTCGTCCTAAGCTGCAGTACTCTCGGTGGAGCAAAGTCCATCGCAACGTGTAACCTGAGCTTTATGAATTGCAAGGAGTTCAAAGATGTCACTATAGATACGACATCCTTTACAGTACCTAAAAAAGGCGTTGCCGCCAATTCAACTGTACAGGATGCCGGTAAGCAAACATCCTCTGCAGCTCCCGGGATGTTGCCGTTTAAGGTGACATTAAAATTAGTGGAGCCTGTAGGCTTGCCTAAGGCACCTGCCCCGGCGCCTGAAGCCGGGGCGGAGGCGGAGGCGGAGCAGGGAAATATGCCTTCTGATGGTGGAGCAGACAGCGGAGGCATGGAGCAATGAAGCTTGAAAAGATATCTCTGTTGCATGTTTTTGCTATCATTATCAGTTTATTTCTTTTTGTCAGTGTTGGATTCTTCCTGGGTATATGCAAGCCTAAGCTCGGAGAAGTAGCACAAATTAAAAATGAAATAGAGGAACAGGAAACAAAGATAATGTCGGCTAAAAGCACCATAAAGCGTATCCCTGAGCTGCAAGTCAGGCAGACCATGCTTATGAACCAGATAGCTGCAATGGTTGATAAGGAGTTGGATGCCAGTAAAGCCATACCGTTGACAATACTGCAGGCATCAGAGTTCTTTCAAATAATGGTGAATTATCTGGAAGGGTATGCCGGTGTGGAGGTGAGCGGTTTAGCTTATTCCAAGAATGGAATAACCTTCTCTTTAGGAGGTGCAAGCGCCTCCGGTGGCGGTTCGCCTGCTCCGGCGGCGCCGGCAGCGGCAGGAGGCGGTAGCTATGACTGGTCGCCCACACCCTTACCGCTGACTATAAGTGCGAAAAATTTTGATTCTTTGAGAGGCTATATATCATATCTCAATAAGTTTCCCTTGTTGCTCTCTGTTGATAAATTATCTATAGTATCATCAGTGGGCAATGTCGCACAAAGTGGAGGAAATGCTGGAGGTGTCGGTACCGGATCTAATTATCCGTTGAATATAACTTTACCGTTGACGATGTATCAAATTAAAAAATCGGGCTCTTGACGGTGTAGTGTAACGATATAAAGCAAATGTTGCTGGTGGAAATTAATGGATGATAAGAAGAAAAAAATTATACTGTTATGCGTATTGCTGGCTATGCTGGCGGCATTGGTTGCAATTCGCCTGCTAAAAGGATCTCCGTCGACAAATATTGCAGGTGATCAGCCTTCCGAAATCGGCCAGGCACCGTCTGCACTGCCTGGCGCAGAAGGACCTGTGCTCCCCGGCCCCCAACAAACGGCAGCAGAGGTAAAGCCTCCCGTTCCATCAACGGCGGTTGATGTACCTAACCAGGTTTTTGTTGAAGTGCCGGCTGCGGCCCCACGGAGGTTTACTTGGACGCAAGGGCGCCAGGATCCCTTTGTGCCGCTTTCTAAGCCGGCCGGCAGCACAGGTTCTGCTTATGATGGAAGAGGCACAGGGCAGCCGGCCGGTATGTACAGCCCACGCAGACTTACAGAGAGAATAAATTTGCCTAAACCCGATGTTGCTTTAACCGAGCGTAGGAAGTGGGAGCAGAGAGAGAAAGAGGCTTTACCGGCATTGCCTAAGGAGCCGATATCGCGTGATGCTGCCGCAATGCTGGGCATTCCTTCCAGTGGGCCCGGGCTTGCGCCGATAGGTGTATCGGCAGGATTAGTGCCGCAGGTCTCGGCACCGGCGGTTGTCCTCACGGTAACTTCGGACGGCAAGGCTATAAAACCGCCGCCACCTCCACCGCCGCCACCGCCGCCCCCCCCACCGCCAAAGCCCAAGCCGAAGTTTAGCTTGAAGGCTATCTTAAAGGGGCAAACCAATATGGCTGTTATTGAGGATGAAAAACAGTCCTATGTTGCTAAACCTGGCGATGCGTTGTCACAGGGATGGCGAATAAAGAGTATTGATGTCGGTACAGGCAAAGTAGTGCTGCAGAAGGATAAAGAGACAATTAACCTGTCTCTTTAACCGGGTGCGAAGTCTGAAGTCTAAAGTCTGAAAAAGGAATGTCGGAATGTAGACTGATAGCTTTCAGATGGGGATATGATCTTGGATAAATTGAAGGCTGAAGAAGCGTGAATGTGCTAACAGGTAGCAGGCTTCAGACTTAAAAGCTGACTAGGGGGAGATTTGATGATAACATTGAAAAGGATCCTCAGCCGGGGGTTGTTGCTCATAACAGTAATTGTATTGCTATGCTCTCAGTTAGCGGCAAATGAGCAAAGCACCGTATCCCTGGATGTAAAAGGGTTGAAAGTCGAGGAAGTTGTAAGATTGCTGGCTACCAGTAGTGGAGCTAATATTGTCATTGCTGATGGTGTTGAAGGAAGGGTAACGCTTTCAGTAAACGATATGCCGTTGGAGGATGTCCTCGACCTTATCGTCAAATCTCTGCCGACGTTAACCTGGGAGAAGAAGGAGACCCCCTATATAATATATGAGTTGAAGCCGGCGGGCGACATCGAGTTTTACCGATTGAAATATGCTCGTATGGAGGATGTAGGGACCTTTTTAGGTTTTTTTGTGCCTTCGGCTGCCGCCAGCCTTTACGGCTACTCTGCCTTTACCACAGGCGTTACATCCTATGGCGGCCTGCGTGGCACTACCGGAACCTCCTCTGAAAGTACAGGAATAGGTCTTTTCGGAGTCACTACGACCACCGGGGGCACTACCGGAACAACAACGGGAACAACAACGGGAACAACAACGGGAGTGAATCCATTTATGGCGGGTGGCGTAGCTGCCGGTGGAGCTACCGGCGGCACGAGCGGAGCAGCTTTGGCGACTATTTTGGATCAGATCCAGATCCGTGCTTATCCGCCGCTGAACTCCGTTATTATTATGGGTAAGCCCGAAAAGAGAGCTCAGGTACGGAAGATACTGGAAGCTATAGATGTAGCCCCGCCGGAAGTGCTTATAGAGGCACAGTTTGTCGATATGCAAGCCGGGATCGCCAATAATTTCAATGTTTCTTGGCAGCTGGGCAGCGGGAAGTTGGGAGTGGACCTTCATACTCCTATGACATCGGAGGTGGACGGCAAGAAGAGTACGGAGTACAATACCGGTGGAGGAATCCAGTACGGCACTGTAATGCCGAATGTCTTTACTGCCGCTCTTAATGCACTGGTGAGCGAGAACAAGGCCAAGATACTTACCAGTCCTAAGATTGCCGCCATCAATAACCAGGCTGCGCGCATATTGCTGGCCGAAGATTATAATTACAAGATAAATCGGGTTAGAGAGGAACCGATAACCAGCGGTAACTCTACAACATACAGGACTATTACGGAAACGGTATGGGAGACGGCTCAGGTTGGTATTGCCTTGACGGTAATACCTCAGGTACATCCCAACGGTATGGTAACTACCATGATTATGCCGGAAGTAAGCACTCTTACGGGCCAGGCAACGATCGACGCTCCGCCAAATATGGCGAGAAGGACTGCTTTGACCACTATTCGCGTGCGTGACGGCGAAACGATAGTTATTGGCGGCCTGGCGCAGAAAACTCAGAACGATTCGGAATATAAAATACCGTTGCTGGGTGACCTGCCGCTGGTGGGCAACCTCTTCAAAAACAAGAATAAAAATGATAAGGCATCCGAACTGGTAATATTCTTGACGCCGCGTATACTGCCGTATTAAACTACGGATAAGGATAAGATGCTGACGATGACACCTTAAGGTGTCATCGTTGCTTTAAGGGGGGACGGCTATGTTACGCTGGCTGACTGCCGGCGAATCGCATGGTTCGGCATTGGCAGGAATAATTGAAGGAATTCCTTCCGGGCTTCGCCTGGAAGTTGAACACATCAATAGATATCTGGCAAGAAGACAGAAGGGTTATGGCAGAGGTGCTCGGATGTCTATTGAGAGGGATAGCGTGGAGATCCTTTCCGGGGTGCGGCACGGCATGACGCTGGGTTCGCCGATAGCTCTTATCGTTAGGAATTTGGATTGGGAGAATTGGCGGGAAAAGATGTCTCCTTCTCCTATCTTCGGCTCAGGTAATTGCAGCAAGGGCGATTGCTCCATATCCAGGCCTCGTCCCGGGCATGCCGATTTGGCCGGCAGTCTGAAATATAATCAACCGGACATAAGGAATATACTGGAAAGAAGCAGCGCCAGGAGCACTGCCGTTTCTGTAGCATTGGGTTCGGTAGCTGGAAGGCTGCTTGATGAATTGCAGATAGCGGTTGCGGCGCATGTTATTTCCATAGGCGGTATTTATGCTGAAGATGGGATCGATCCCTGGCTATATGAAGAAGCCATAAGCAATTCCTGCCTTTTCTGTGCTGATGCTGCGGCTGAAGGTGCTATGATTAAGGAGATAGACACTGCCCGGAGTAAGGGCGATACGCTGGGAGGTATCTTTGAGTTGCGTGTTCGCGGGCTCTATCCAGGAATAGGCAGTCATGTTCAGGCGGATAGGCGCCTTGATGCTCAACTTGCCCAGGCTATCATGGGAATACCGGCTGTAAAAGGTGTGGAAGCAGGGCAGGGATTTGCCGTTGCCGGGCAGCCCGGCAGTAAGGTGCATGATCCGATAAAGTATGATTCTGTACATCATGTGTACACGCATACCAGCAATAATGCCGGCGGCATTGAGGGGGGTATGTCTAACGGCGAAGATTTGATTCTTCGAGCAGCTATGAAACCCATACCCACGCTGATGCAGCCGCTGGAGAGCGTTGACATGAATGATAAATCTTCAGTCAGCGCACATGCCGAGAGAGCAGATGTTTGTGCGGTTCCGGCAGCCTCTGTTGTAGCCCAAGCCGAGGTCTGTCTTGTTATAGCCAGAGCTTTGCTTGAAAAACATGGCGGTGATTCTATGGCGGAACTGCAGGCCAATTATAATGCTTACAAGCAAATGATATCCAAAAGATAGCGGGTGCGGGTATAATGAATATCATTCTTGCGGGATTTATGGGAAGCGGCAAGAGCAGCGTGGGACCTCTTCTGGCACGTATGATGGGAATTGACTTTCTAGATACCGATAGCCTGATAGAGACCAAGGCCGGTAAATCGATAGATAGTATCTTTCGTGATGAAGGAGAGGGTTTCTTCAGAGAGCTTGAAAGCTCGGTCTTGGCCGGCATAAAGGGTGAGGACAAGGTAATTGCCATTGGTGGAGGGGCCCTTGTCAATACCGAAAATATCCATGTCCTCAAAAAAAAGGGGCTGTTAATAGTCCTGAGAGTATCTCCGCAAACGGCGGCGGTGAGGCTGGCTGATGCTCCGGGTCGCCCCCTGCTTAACAAGATAGATGGCGATAGAGAAAAACTGGCGGCTCTCATGGCTGAAAGAGAAGCGGGCTATGGTAAGGCCGATATCTTTATCGAGACCGATAACCTCTCTCCTCAGGATGTTGCAAAGGCAATTTTTGATAGATTAAGCTCGTCTTCCATGCTTCATGAATCATCCGTGACTGTCGATCTGAAGAAAAGATCATATGAGATTCTCATTTCAGAGCGGATTGATGCCTGGCATGAGAGAATTGCAGCTACCGGCTTTGAAGGGAAATTAGCTCTTATTACGGATGATAATGTTGCGCCGCTCTATTTGGATAGGGTATCCGATGATTTGAAAGGCACTTATGCCGTATATCCTATTGTATTGAAAGCTGGAGAAGCCTCTAAGACACTCTCTGAGGCAGAGCGGATATACGATGTATTGCTGCAATACGGTTTTGATAGATCATCCGGTGTGTTGGCGCTTGGCGGAGGCGTGGTAGGTGATCTGGCCGGATTTGTAGCTTCAACATATATGCGGGGGCTGGCCTTCTTTCAGGCTCCGACCACTCTATTGGCGCAGGTGGATAGCAGTGTCGGCGGTAAGGTTGCTGTTAATCATCCTCTGACCAAAAATCTGATAGGTGCTTTTTATCAGCCGCGCCTGGTTATAGCGGAAACGAATTTTCTCAGAACTTTACCGATGCGTGAGATACGGGCCGGTTTGGCAGAGGTAATTAAATATGGTATCATTTACGATACTTGCTTTTTCAGATTTTTAGAGCGATCAGCGCCGCAGATACTCGCGTTGCAGCCTGATACGATTACCGAAGTAATCAATAAATCCTGTTTGATAAAATCGCTGGTGGTATCCGAAGATGAACGCGAAGAAGGCCAAAGAGCAATTCTTAATTACGGACATACTATTGGTCATGCGCTGGAGTATGCAGGCGGCTATAGCTCAATAGTTCATGGTGAGGCTGTGGCCGCAGGTATGGCCGCCGCCGCCAGGCTATCGGTGCTTGAGGGGCTTTTATCCCGTGAAGACGAATGGCGGCAAAACAGTTTAATCAGCAGGTTTGGATTATCTTTGAAATATGCGTCCGAAAAAATATCTGATGTGCTGGCCGCCCTCTCCAGAGATAAGAAATGTGTGGATTCCGTGCCCAGTTTCATCCTGGCGGAAGGGATTGGAAAGGTCGGCATTGTAAAACAGGTGAACGATGACAATCTTAGAGAAGCAATCGAGAGCATACTCCAGTCGCCAGGCTGTATTTAACAGTAAGCTGAAGGACCTGTTGCTGGAAATAAGACCGCATCAATGGGTTAAAAACATATTCCTGGCGGCCGGGTTGGTTTTTTCCGGTAACTTTACGAACCTTCATATGCTGATAAAGGTTTTCTCGGCGATCTCTGTTTTTTGTTTGCTGTCCGGGTCGGCATATATCATAAATGATATCATTGATCTTGAGAAGGATCGCCGGCATCCCCAGAAAGCTTACCGTCCGCTGGCTTCCGGCCGAATAAGTATAGCAGCTGCTTATGTATATGCATTGCTAATGGTTGTCCTGGCTGGCGCAGGTATGATTTTATTCTCGCTTGGATTGCGCTTTGCCTTAACAGCGGCTTGCTATTATCTACTGACAGTCCTATATTCCATAACTTTGAAAAATATAATCTTTGTCGATATTCTGACGATCGCGGGAGGTTTCGTTCTACGGGTCATAGCCGGATGTGTTCTTGTAGCTCCCGATATATCACCCTGGATTGTTATTTGCTCGCTTCTGCTGGCGTTATTTCTGGCGCTTTGCAAGAGGCGGCATGAGCTTCAGCTTTTAGGTGAGCGTTCCGGTATGCATCGAATCGTTTTAAAGATGTACAGCATCGAGATGTTGGATCAGCTGATATCCGTCACTATGTCCACCATAATTATGGCTTATTCGCTTTATACATTTTATACGGGACACAGTCCTATGCTTATGTTGACTATACCCTTTGTAATTTACGGTCTTTTCAGATACCTTTATTTGACGCATAATAGGGATATCGGCGGTGCTCCTGAACAGATGTTTACGGATAAGCCGATGATAATCAACTTCATAATATGGTCGATTCTGGCGATCATCATTATGCAGTTTAACGGGAGGTAAATGTGTCCGGCTTTTGGGAAGGCGTTATGTATGTTCCGGCAGGCATGCTCTTTTCTTTTCTGTTGGTGAAATTTTCCGCAGCGTGCGCTGGAAAGTTTCGTTTGTCCGGAGAAGCCGTGCTCTTTCTGGCCTTTGCTTTGACATTGCTTCTGGATGGCAAGGGGGGGGTCGGCGACAGGCTTACCGGTCTTCTCATCAGCTCCGGAATAATTGTTATTTTAGGATATGTACGCAGCTTACGAAGAGTAAAGGATATTTATACATTTATCATACCGGCCCTCATGGCAACGGTTGCTTTTTACTATGGTATACGTATTGAGAGTATTTATTCCAGCGCTGTCGATACAGGAATAAACCTGGGCTGGTATGCCCTGCCTGTAACGGTTATCTGGTTGCTTTTATCTTCAAAAATATATGAGAGCACCGATAAATTGCCGGGACTCTCTTTAAGGCTGACTGCGGTATCCGCTTTGACTTTTGCGGCGGCAGCTTTGATACAGCGCCAGGAGATCTTTTATACCATGGCTATGTCTCTTGCGTTGGCCGGATGTTCTCTGGGCATGCTCCTTGGATATAATGGAAAAGGAGGTGTTTTAGCAGCCGGAGGAAGCCTTTTGCCGGGGTATCTATTGGGAAGCATAGCTATTATCGGGGCACTAAAATATACTGCTTCATTGGTATTCCTACTACCTGTTATGGTACTGGGCATTCCTTTGGTAAACAGCGCTTATCCCTTTACTATAAAGCATGAGCGGTCTTCCATGAGCATAGACACACCAGCAGCATTTTTATATCGTTTTATGTTGGACGCAGGTATATCCGAGAAGGCGGTTATTCTCTTGATAACCGTATCTACAGCCTATCTCTGTCTGCTGGCGCTTATAATCGTTGCTAATGTGACATGGATGTTATGGCTCAAGCTCTTGTTTTTGGTCGGCGGAATAATCGTAGGTTATCTGCTCTTTGTTCTGGTTCTTCTTCTTGCCCCCCGACAAATTATAAAGCGCATGGCCGGCCGGAGCACAATAGAGATAATGGATGTCAAGGTAAGCCATGTGAATATGGATGAGGCGCTTCATCAGGTTGAGGTTTTTATCAGGACAAAGCGCCCGCACGTAGTCGTTACACCCAATGCGCCGGCTATTATGCAGGCCAGGGAAGATCAACAGTTGAAAAATATAATCAACAATGCCGACCTGGTTACGCCTGATGGTGCGGGCGTCTTGCTGGCATCAAGGCTCTTACAGGATCCTCTTCAGGATAGAGTGGCTGGGATTGACCTTTTGAATGCTATATGTAAAATGGCGGCCGACAAGGGTTATTCGATATATTTGCTGGGTGCCAAGCCTGGTGTAGCCCTTGAGGCTGCTGACAAGCTGAAGGCTCGGTATCCCGGACTTAAAGTTGCCGGTATTCGTGACGGGTACTACCCCGAAGATGAAGAGGCAATCGTAGTTGGTGATGTTGTAAAGGCTTCTCCGGATATTCTTTTTGTGGCCTTTGGTATTCCCAGGCAGGAAAAATGGATCGATCGTTATAAGGATGCTCTGGGCGTTCCGGTTTGCATGGGCGTAGGGGGGAGCTTTGACGTCATATCCGGACGCTTGAAGCGGGCACCGGCATGGATGCAGCGTTGTGGCCTTGAATGGGTCTATCGCGTAGCACGAGAACCGAAGAGGATCGGCCGTATTCTCTCCATACCGCAGTTTCTTTTGCTGGCGCTCTGGGCAAGGCATACTGATGTACAGCTAAAGGAAAAGAGAAAATAATAACGCTAATTGTGAGGTGGAAGAATGAAACCCTTGCAGCAGATAGTGATTTCGGTTCTACTTGGGGCTTTGGGACAGGTATTTATCAAGTCGGGTGTAATGAGGGCCGATGTGGCATCGGATAGCCTGGTGACCACCAGGTTGATAAAAATATTCATGATGCCCTATGTATGGGCAGGTCTTGGCCTATATATTGTAAGCACTCTTATTTGGTTGCTGGTATTGTCCAGGGTCGAGCTCAGCTTTGCTTACCCGCTGATATCGTTGAGTTATGTGGCGGTGCTGTTGATATCCTGGTTGGTATTCAAGGAACACGTTAGCATGGTCC
>Ga0172382_10002681_pt1 | contig 29266 bp, 32 predicted proteins | sample Leawel138RmetaG_FD_122245 | JGI IMG/M metagenome (GOLD analysis project Ga0172382, IMG submission 122245) | Leachate microbial communities from a municipal landfill in Southern Ontario, Canada - Leachate well 138R metaG | ecosystem: Engineered > Solid waste > Landfill > Unclassified | place...
CCACGCCTCGTCGAACCCGATCGCATCCGCCAGCTGCACGATCTCCACATCCCGCTGCAACGCATAGGTCGGGTTGTAGTTCACCGGCAAATGATGCGGCGGTATAAACGTTCCAAAACGCAAGCGATCGCTCATCCAGCACTCCTCTCCCGACACGCCGCCTTCGGGCGGCGATCCAGCGCTCATGCAGGCGCCGTTCCTTTTTCGAGCCTTCAGACTTGCGACCCGACATGCCATCCGGGCTACAACACATGTGTTGCAGCGTCAACCGCACAGTGGATCAAGCCAGTGCGTATTCCATGAAGTTCGCTGGCTTTTCCCGAGTATCCCGACTTGCCGAGGATATAAAAAGTTCTATCATTTATCCCTCCAGTGGCAACACGGACGTTGACAGGATCGGGTCGGCGCTTACCGAGCAAGATCGAGCAAGGGGAAGGACGATAGCAGAGGACATGGCCAAGCTCAGCGTGATCGAGCAGCGGCGCGCCGCCGTTGAGGCCGATCCTGTCGCCTATGAGGCAAGGCGCAAGGAAATTGCCGACGCGGCCGTGCGCGTGTTTGACCGCCTCGGCTTCCAGAAGGCGACGATATCGGCGGTGGCGCAGGAAATGAAGGTCGACCGTTCCACCCTCTATTACTATATTTCCTCGAAAGAGGAGCTTTTCGACGAAGTCGTGCGAACCGTCGTCGAGCGCAATCTGCAGCTGGTCCGCCGCATCGCCGAGAGCAAGGTGCAGCCACGGCGCAAGCTGCGAGACATGATTACCTCGGTAATGAGTTCCTACGGCGAGCATTACCCACTGTTTTACATATATATTCGGGAAAACCTGTCGCATGTCAGCGATGAAAGGTCCGAATGGTCGCAGCAGATGCGTGAAATGAACCGAGAGACTACAGAAGCGATGATCGCGGTGATCGAGGAAGGTTTTGCCGACGGCAGCTTCCGCAAGGTCGGTTCGGCGCGCGTGGTCGCCTATGGGATATTCGGCATCATCGGCTGGACCCATCGCTGGTTCCGGCCCGCCAGCAGCGAGGTTAGCGCCGAGGAGATCGGCAAGACCTACGCCGAAATGATCCTGTCCGGTCTCGAATCCCCCTATTGATCCGGCATCAGCAGGGCCGTTGATGCGCGGCAGTCGGACGCACTGCCCCTATGTGGCGGCAGAACTTTCGACCGCCCTGCGCCCGGAGGCAGGGAAATCGGAGACAGCAAGGCAGTGGAAGTCCGCCAGATCGGCCCGTTCGGTCATCTGCCACACTTCCAATATGCGGAAGGGGTTGTTGACCACGATCCGGCCTCTGGAGTTGCGATAGTAACCGCTGACGTTGGGCAGCGTCCAGATCATCCGGGAATGGGCCTGATCGACCCGCTCGTTATAGTCTTCGTAGGTATCCCGCCGGACATCCACCACGGCGAGCGCGTTCTCGAACATCTGGTTGAGCAGCGACATTATGTAATGCATCTGCCGCTCGAGCACCGAGATCAGGCTGCCGCCATGCCCGAACTGGGTGTTGGGGCCATAGAGGCAGAAGAAGTTCGGAAAGCCCGGCACCACGGTGCCGAGATAGGCGCGGGCATTGTCCCCTTCCCATTCGGCGTGAAGCTCGCGCCCGCCGACGCCCTTCACCCGCATCGGGGCCAGCAGGTTGACGACATCGAACCCGGTCGCCCAGATGATCGCATCGGCTTCATGCTCTCCCCCATCGCTGGTGAACACCCGGTCCTCGCCGACCTCGGTCACGCCGCCGATGACAAGGTGGACATTCGGCCGGGACAATGTCCGGAACCAGCCATTGTCGAGCAGCATCCGCTTCCCGAACGGCGGATAGTCCGGCAGGACCTTGGGCATCAGATCCTTCGCTTCGCCCAGTTCCGCTTCCATATAGGCGGTAAGCCCACGGCGGTGCGTATCGTTGATGGCGTTGATCGAATCCGAACGCCTCGTCCACTCGGGGTCCTTCTGCAACGCATCATAGAGCTTGTCGTTGAATGCCCAGCTGAGCCGGAGGCGATACCACCGGCGATACAGCGGCATCCGCTCCAGCAATTGCTGGAGCGGCTCGGGAATATCGCAACCGAATTTCGGGAAGGGGGCGACCCATTGCGGGGTGCGCTGCACGATCGTCAGCGCAGCGACCTCACCGGCAATCGCGGGCGCGACCTGCATCGCGCTGGCTCCATTGCCGACCAGCACCACCCGCCGCCCTTTCAGGTCCAGCCCCTCGTCAGGATAACGGGCCGTGTGCATGCTCGGCCCCTTGAAGCGCTCCATTCCCGGCAAATCGGGCAGGCGGGGCTTGTTGAAGGCCCCAACCCCGCTGATCAGGATATTGGCGGCGAAAACCTCCCGTCCACCTGCGGCGTTGAGCGCGACCGCGCGCCATTTGCCTTCGCTCTCGAGATAAGTCGCTTCCTCGACCTCCAGCCCGAAGCGAATATTCCGGACGATGCCGTTGCGCTCCGCGAAATCCTTGAGATAGCTGTGGATTTCCCGGCTGCCCGCAAAATAGCGCGACCAGCGATAGGGCGCGAACGAGAAGGAGTAGAGATGGCTCGGCACGTCACAGGCGGCGCCGGGATAGCGGTTCTCGAACCACACTCCGCCCACGCTCTCGCCGCGCTCCAGAATGGTGTAGGGTATTCCCGCCTGGGCGAACTCCATTGCCGCGCATAATCCTGAAATACCCGCACCGACGATAAGCGCGGAAAAGCCCGGAGGCACGGCGGCCTTGCCCGCTTCCGAGCCGGAACCCGGTTCCGGCAGCTGCAATTCATGCCGGATCATCGCTGCATATTCGGCCGGGATCGTGTCCCCCAGCGAGACTCCCATCAGCTCGCACAGCAGTTCATCCGAAGGATCGGTCAATGCGGGCGGGCGGCCAGCGAACCAATCTTCTATCGCGGCCCTGGCGGCACGGCGGATTTCTTCCTGAACATCGCCCGGCAACCCGCCGTCGTCATTGTCGTCCAGGCCGCGCGTGCGCTCGGGCACGAAGCGCCCTTCGATCCACCGCCGGTCGCCGGTCAGCTGGACCAGCAGGCATCCGAGCGTGGGGATGTTGGCGACTGCCAAGGCCGCTTCCAGCCATTCGGCTGGCGGCACACCGGGCGAAGCAGGATGGTTCATCGTTTCCCCACATCGATCATATGGCCCCGCCTCTTCGGCGAGGGTGACAAGGCCCGTTTCAAGCGGACGGACCGTTCAGTTCAGAATGGCGACGGCGCGGGTCCATCCGGCGGAGGCTGCCCGGATCTTCACCGGAAAGCAGGCGATGGTGAAGCCCGCCGGCGGAAGCGCCTCCAGATTATGCAGCTTTTCGAGATGGCAATAGCCGATCTCGCGGCCCGCCTTGTGCCCTTCCCATATCAGCGAAGCGTCGCGCGTTTCCGCATAACGCTCCCCGGTATAGGTGAAGGGAACGTCCCAGCTCCAGGCGTCGGTGCCGGTCACGCGCACGCCGCGCTCCAGCAGCCACATGGTCGCCTCGCGCCCCATGCCGCAACCGGACGAGACGTAATTCTCCTGCCCGTATCTCGCGCCCGCCGCAGTGTTCACGACGACGATGTCGAAGGGCTGCAATTCATGCCCGATCCGCTCGATCTCCGCGGCCACATCTTCCGCGGTCACGATATATCCGTCCTCGAAGTGGCGGAAATCGAGCTTCACCCCGGGCCGGAAACACCAGTCGAGCGGAACCTCGTCGATGGTGATCGCGCGCTGGCCCTGATCCATGGTCGAGGCGAAGTGATAGGGCGCGTCGAGATGGGTGCCGTTATGGGTGTTGAGCTTGATGAACTCGATCGCCCAGGCTTCCGAATCCGGCATGTCCTCCGCCGCCAGGCCGGGAAAGAAGGCTTGCAGCCCTTCCACGGATTGCTTGTGGTTCACATATTCGATCTGCGGCCGGTATCCCACGGGATCGGAGGCGACTTCGTTTTCGACAGGTATCGAAAGGTCGATGATCTGCATGGTCAAAACTCCACTCTGTCGCCGCCCTTGAGGCCCAGCATCTGCCGGGCTTCGGCGGGCGAGGCCGGTTCCCGCCCCATTTCCCGCAGGATGCGGACGATCTTCTCGACCTGCTGCGCGTTGGAGGTGGCGAACTTGCCGCGCTCGATGAACAGGCTGTCCTCCAGCCCGACGCGGACATGTCCGCCCATCAGCGCCGCCTGGGTCAGGAACGGCATCTGGTGCCGCCCCGCCGCCAGCACGGACCACTGGAAGCTCTCCCGCCCGAACAGGCGGTCGGCGGTCGCCTTCATGAACATCAGGTTTTCCAGGTCCGGCCCGATGCCGCCCAGGATTCCGAAGATCATCTGGATGAAGAAGGGCGGCTCGACCAGCCCCCGATCGACGAAATGGGCCAGATTGTAGAGATGGCCCACATCGTAGCATTCATGCTCGAAGCGGGTGCCCGCATCCTTCATCGTCTCCAGGATGTAGGCGATGTCGCGGAAGGTGTTGCGGAAGATGTAATCGTCCGAATTGACGACGTAGTCCTTCTCCCATTCATGCTTCCAACTCTTGATCCGCTTCGCCACGTCGAAGAAGGCGAAATTGATCGAACCCATGTTGAGCGAGCACATCTCTGGGTGGAATTTCGTCGCCGCCAGCAGCCGCTCGGCCACCGGCATGGTGGCCGAACCGCCGGTCGTCAGGTTGATAACCGCATCGGTGCGCTGCTTCAGGACGGGCAGGAACTGCGCGTAGACGTCCGGGTCGCCGGTCGGCATCCCGTTCTCGGGAATGCGCGCATGCAAATGCAGGATCGCGGCCCCGGCATTCACTGCGGCGATCCCCTGCTCGGCGATCTCGGCAGGCGTAACCGGCAGCGCATCCGACATGGTCGGCGTATGCGCCCCGCCAGTCACCGCACAGGTTATGATGACCTTGTCAGCCATCCGCCAGTCCCGCTCGTTCCATCAGGCCGGAACCACTTCCGACAGGGTCTGCCCGAAGCAATTGGCGCTCAGCTGGTTGGGGTCCATGAACTCGATCAACTCCGCGACCTTGCCGTCCGCGATGCGGAAGACGAAGGCATAGTTGCGCTGCCGATACTGGCCGAACTTGGCCGGCCCTTCCCCATGGCCCAGCGCAACGCCCCGGTCGCCTTCCGCGATGATCTCCGTGCAAGTCACCACCGGGGGCGCGATGAACCGCTTTTCGAGCAGCGGCACCAGCTCCGAGGTGATCTGGTCAGGCCCAACATAAGTGCCCGACACCGGCGTATCGCCGATGATCGTGTAGGCGCCATCGGATGCGAACATCCGGAACGCACCCGGAAAATCGCCGCTGTTCATCTTGTCCATATAGGTCTGGATCACATCACGGGTCGACATAGGCTTTCTCCCAATTTCTCGTCCTGCCCCTGCACCGCAGGTTCGGAAAACTTCAGTGGCTTATCGGTTGGCTTGCTCGATCTCCTGCCGCGACGGCGATGTCAGCATGGTATCGCCCGCGGTCATGCCGCCGTCGACCGGCAGCACCTGGCCGGTGACGTATCCGGCCTCGTCCGACAGCAGGAAGGCGATCACCTTCGCCACATCCCGGGGAGCGCCAAAGCGCCCCAGCGGAGTGCGGGCGAGCACGGCGCTGGCATAGCGCTCGACCTTCAGCACCCGCTCGGTCATCCCGGTTTCGATATAGCCCGGGCTGACCGCGTTGACCCTGACGTTGCGCCCTGCAAGCTCCACTGCCAGCGCCCGGGTCAGCATCGCCAGCCCGCCCTTGGCCGAGATATAGGGCGAGAGATTGGCGCCCGCGAAGTGGGCCATCACCGAGGTCACATTGACGATGGCGCCAGGCGCGCCGCCCAACTGGCGGACAAAGCGCTGCGACATTATCATGGCGCCGACAAGATTGGTATCGACCACCCGCTTCCAGTCATCGAGCGGGAAATCCTCGAACGGGCAGCCGATGGTGATGCCCGCGCAATTGACCAGCCCGGTCGCCACCAGCCCGTCATGGGCGAGCGACCGATAAAGCCCTTCGCACGAATCCGCGTCGGCAATGTCGAGCAGGGCTGCTCTCGCCCACCCCCCACTGCGTTCGATCTCTTGCGCGACGGCTTCGGCGGCGTCCCCGTGATAATCGCCCACGACCACACGGCTGCCCCGTTCGGCCAGGAGACGGGCGGTCCCCGCGCCGATTCCGGAACCGCCCCCGGTTACGATGACTGTCGAGTTGGCGGACACGCTCACGATCCCCGAGTATGCCGGTCCACGAACCGGGCGATCAGCGCCAGCCCTTCCCGCGCCTCCGGCAGCCGATCGGCATACAGCGTCCAGATATGGGCCATGCCTTCGCCCTCGAAGTAGGTCGCATCCACGCCCGCCCGCTGGGCCGCCTGGGCCGCGAGCTTGCCGTCGTCGCGCATCATCTCGATTTCGCCCGCGAGAATGAGGAGCGGCGGCAAACCGCTCCAATCGCCATAGAGCGGGGAAAGCTCGGGATCTCTCGGATCGCGGTCGCCGCAGTAAAGTGTGCCCAGAGCGCCGAGGAAATCGGTCGTGACCAGGGGATCATGCGGAATATTGGACTGATAGGATTCCCCGGTACGCGCGAAATCCGTCAAGGGCGAAATCGCTATGCCGGCCGCCGGAAGCGCGACGCCCTGATCGCGCAGTTTCTGAAGCGCGGCGAGAACCAGCCCGCCTCCGCCGGAATCCCCGCAAAGCACTATTTTTTCCGGAGAATATCCCTCCGACAGCAGCCATTTATAGACCGCGATGCCATCATCCACACCGGCAGGAGATGGATGATCGGGCGCAAGGCGATATCCGGCGAGCAGGACACGGCATCCCGTCGCGCCGGACAGATAGCCACCGAAGGAACGATAGCCCTTCGCCGAACCCACCACATATCCGCCCGAATGGAAATGCACGATCACGCGGTCCGGATCGGCGGACGGAGCATCGGCCCAGATGGAGCGGACTCCGTTGCAGGTCACCTCCGTGAACTTCGTGTTGCCGGGAATCGCCAATTGGCCCAGCCATTCCTCGAATATCCGCCGCAGATCCTCTATCGTGTAGTTCGGGTCCGCCAGCCAAGCGTCGCGCAATTCGCTGTTGAGGCGCAGGACGGCTTCGGATTCAGGGCTTGGCATTTACGCGTCTCTCTCCGCCTCGGGCCGCTCATGCCGGCGGCATCTGTTCTTCCATGCTACTGCGCAATTCCCCCTCCGCCCAACGGCCGGATGAGTCGAAAAACATAGCTAAGGGGCGCGAAATCCCTTGGCAAGAACTTTGAAACACACCTGTTGTAATTTTAAAACAGCGCCCGGCCTTGCCGTATCCCGGCTGGGGGGCGGAAAATCTCAACGGCGGATGCAGCGCGCCCCACCGGCAGCATATGGCAGCCGGCAGAAACCCTGGCCCTGCCAATTGGGGCCAGCCGGACATCGGCCGCAATATTATTGTTTATATTTCAATATTATAATTTCAAAAATTCGATGCAAAATTCTCCTGCGCACATATTCGGCGCGGATCGGCCCACAGCCCGGGCGGGGAGACGCCGCCAGCCGGGCCATTTCGGTCCGCGCGCGAACGACAGACTTGCCAATCGCGACGTGGGATGCATTTCACAACAACTGTGTTGCAATGAAATTTCCAAGCGCTTATGCCTGTTCGCAGAAATAGAGGAACGAATCCGAAAACGGGAGTGATGCCATGGAAATCGGCCACCTGAATGTCATGCAGAACTGGCACAAGGATCTCAGCGATCAGCAAATGTTCGAAGGCGAGATTGATCTTGCCATCGCCGCCGATCGCCTCGGTTTCGATTCACTCTGGTGTGTCGAACACCACTTCGAGGACTATGGCCTCTGCCCCGACAACATCCAGTATCTCTCCTATCTCGCCACCCGCACCAGGAATGCGAAGCTGGTTCCGGGCGCGGTGATCCTGCCGTGGAACGATCCGCTGCGCGTCGCGGAAAAGATGGCCGTTCTCGAATATTTCGCGCCGGGCCGGGTCGCGCTCGGGATCGGGCGGGGTCTTGCCCGCCGCGAGTATCGCGGCTTCCGCATCCCCATGGAAGAGGCGCGGGGCCGCTTCGAGGAAGGCGCCCGTCTGGTGCTGGACGCGCTCGACAAAGGCTACATGGAAAGCGATACGGAACTGTTCCAGCAGCCGCGCGTGGACATCCGCCCGCGGCCGCTGCGCGGCTATCGCGATGCGCTCTATTGCGTGGCCATGTCCAACGATTCAGCGGAAGCCGCGGCGGAGCTGGGCGGCTCGATGATGACCTTCATCCAGTTCGCCTTCGAACGCCACATGCCGATGATCGAACTCTATCGGGAGCGCTTCCGCAAGGTTCATGGGCGCGAAGCGCCGCCGCCGGTGCTGACCGACGTGACGGTGATCCACGAGGACGAGGAAGAAGCCCGGCGCCTGGCTTACGAGCATATCGGCAACCACTTCATCGCCGTGACCGACCACTACGAATTCGCCGGCGATCACTTCAAGAATATCCGCGGCTATGAAAGCTATCAGGCCGGAGCAGACCTGATCAAGTCGGCGGGACTGGAGGAATCCCAGAAGACCTATATCGAAGCGCAGAATTACGGCACCCCGAAGCAGGTCGTCGAGAAATATCGCGAGCGGATGGAACTGGTCGGCGATTTCAACGCGATGCTGATCGTTTCGTCCGGCGGCATTCCGTTCCCGGCGGCGCAGAACAGCCTGAAGCTGTTCGCCGAACAGGTCATGCCGGAATTGCGCAAGATGAGCGCGCGCAGCCGCGTCGCCGCCTGACCCGGCAAAACCCGTCCATGGGTATCCCGACCCGTCAGGTGCAGCTTGCCCGGCAGCCGGAGGGGCAAATCCGGGCAAGCGACTTTCGGGTGGTCGAGAGCGCGCTGCCCGAGCCCGGCCCGGAGGATATTCTGGTCCGCAACGAATGGATGTCGGTCGATCCCTATATGCGGCTCGGCCTGGGCGACCGGAAAGGCTTCCTCGCCCCGCTGCAACCGGGCGAGGTGATGCAAGGCGCCGCCATCGGGATCGTGGAGCATTCCCTCGATCCCGCGATCCCGGAAGGTTCGCGGGTTCTCGGCAACATGGGCTGGCGCACGCGCTTCATCGCGCGGCCGGATCAGCTCACTCCCGTCAGTTCCGATGTCCCGCCGCACTGGCATCTCGGCATTCTGGGCCTCACAGGAGTGACGGCCTATCTGGGAGTGGAGGACGTGCTCGCCCCGCAACCCGGTGAAACCCTATTCATATCGGGGGCATCGGGCGCGGTCGGCTCGATCGCGGTCCAGCTCGCCAAGCTGCGAGGAGCGCGCGTGCTCGGAACCTGCAGCTCTCCCGAGAAAGCATCCTGGCTCCTGCAGGAAGCGGGCATAGACGCCGTATCCGACTACAGGCAGGAAACGACCGAAGCGTTCCTCGCCCGCGAGGCGACTGAGGGCGTGAACTGCTATTTTGACAATGTCGGCGGACCGATCCTCGAATGCCTGCTGGGGAAAATGAAACCCTACGGGCGCATTGCCCTGTGCGGGGCGATATCCCAGTATGAGGCTGGAGATTACCGGCGAGGGCCGGCCGATTTCTTCTCCGTGATCGAAAAGTCCCTGTCGCTGCGCGGCTTCAACGCCTTCCTCCTCACCCCACAGGAGAATGCGGACATCGTCGAATGGCTCAAGGCCCGGGCAGTGGATGGGCGGATCAGGCCCTTCGAAACGATCGTCGACGGCCTGGACAGGGCAGCCGAGGCCTTCGCAAGGCTTTTCAATGGCGGCTATCTCGGCAAGGTCATCGTGCAAATTCACGAATGAACCTGCCATCCCAGGCTTTCCCAGCCCTGGGATCAGGATCTGGGGTCCTGACCCTAGAGCAGGTGGCCGATCACCAGCATCATCGTGACCACCGCCAGCCAGATCGAATACATGATCAGCCAATAACGCTCGGTCAGCCCCAGTTCCATGTAGTGCCGCATCACCAGTTCGGCCTTGGCGGCGGCGATGAGGAATATGCCGGCCACGGCCACCGCCCGCAGGCCAAGCTGTTCGGCAAGGACAATCGACAGCCCGGTCAGCGCCATCAGGATCAGCCAGATGCGGGCCGGAAGAGACAGCTTGCGCAGCATCAGAGCACTTCCGTCAGATAGAGCATTGGAAAGATGAACAGCCACAAGATGTCGACGAAGTGCCAGAACAGGCCCACATTCTCGATCTTGCTCGTATAGTTGGCGGTTCCCGCTTCAGCCGCCGCGCTTGCCCGGCAATGGCCGATGAACACCATTCCCCCGCACACATGGAGGAAGTGAAGCCCGGTGATCAGGAAATAGAAGGTGAAGAAGCCGTTGGTGGCGGGAGTGATCCCGTCGGCAAACTTGCCACCATATTCGATGAACTTGTTCGCTATGAAAAAGGCGCCCAGCAGCAAGGCGCAGGTCAGCCAGTTCCGGACGGCGGCAGGCGCATTGCGGCGCGCGGCATGAACCGCTTCGGCCATGCACCAGCTGCTCGTAAGCAGCGCCAGCGTGCTCAACAGCGCGACCCACGGCGTGAGCCGGTGTTGCGCTTCCACGAACACATCGTGCAGCCGGTGCCTTTCCGTCAGATAGACCAGGAAGAACATCAGGAAGACGATCATGTCGATGAAGACGAAGGTCCAGATGCCGTTCGTCCCCGGGCCGACATGCGGCCCGTCGGGATTTTCCCGCCTGTCGTTTTCAGCCACGTCCGGGCAATCCTGTTGGCAAGGCTGCATTGCCCGGGGCGAATGCAGCCTTGCTCGGTAGCGGTTCAGCCGGTCAGGCCATGGCGAAGCCAGCCGCGATCCTTTGCTGATCGGGCGAGCGATACACATGCTTCAGCAGGTAGAAATTATACACCGCGAAATAGGCGAACAGCCAGGTGCCGAAGATGATCCAGTAGTTCCACAGGCCATCGACCGTGAACGGACCTTCGGTCACGAACGGCATGAACACCAGGGCGATGAAAGCCGCGCCGATGGCGATGGCGGTCCAGCCCGCCCAGGCCGGCACGATGGCCTGCCGCTTGTTCAGCACGGTCCAGAGCCCTACCCCGAACATCTGCATGGTGGTAATCATGTAGGTGCAATCGAAGATGATCCAGGTGAAGGTATGGGTCATCTTGATGACGTCCGCGTCGACTTGCTGCGCCAGCACCGCGCAGCTTGCCCAGATCGCCGAACAGAAGGCCAGCAGCCAGCCGGTCAGGATGCCGCCGGAAAGCTCCAGCAGGCTGAGCACGCCCATCGAGCCGCTTTCGTCCCGCATGGTCGCTGCGAGCAGGCAGGACCATATCGTGTAGAAAATGCCGAAGGTCGCCGCCCCGATCATGCCGATCGCGACGGTGGGCTGGCTGTAATATTCCGCGACCAGTTGCTCGCCCGTCATCGCCATCATGTTCGGCGGCGGAATATTCCTGCCAAGCACACCCCAGCACAGGAAATAGCCCACGACGAAGATCGGCCCGGTCCAGGCCACCCCGCGCTCTATGGCTCTCTTGGTAGATTCATCCATTTCCCACTCCCATCTATCTCCAAGGTCGATCTTGGTATTATGCGTCCGCTCCTTCCGGCGTCCGCTGCTGGTCCGGCAGCTTGATCCGGGGCGCGACTTCCTTCGCCGCCAGTTCCAGCGAGTGGAACCAGGGCGCGGGATCATCGTAATAATCGTGCGATTCGATCTGCAGCGTTCCCCAGCCGCCGCACTTCTCGAACAGCGCATTGAGCTTCTCGACGACAGTATCGGGGGAGCCGACGACGAATACATTGTCGACCAGGAACTCCAGATCGGCCTTGAGCGGGTCGATCCCGGCATCCTTGGCGAAGCCGTCCATCATCCCGAAGCGGCGCCAGATCGGGATCAGGTAGCGATCGAAGCAATAGCCGATCGGCCCCTCCATCACTTCCTTCTTCGCTTCGGCGTCGGTGTCGGCGACGAAGACGGTCTGCGAAACCGCGTGGCGCGCCCGATTGGGCGTGTAACCGGCCTTGATGTTGGCTTCGGAATAGACTTCCCAGTGCCTCTTCAACGCATCCAGGCCCGAATAGATCGAGACGGGCTTGAAGTTGCGCTCGCCGGCCAGCTTCATCGACGGCGAATTATAGCTGAAGCCCGTCACCGCGAATTCCGGGAAGGCGCCGTTCCACGGCGAATAATTGGCAAGCTTATGCTGCTCGTCCTCTTCCGTCTCAGCCGGCTCCTCTTCAGGGAAGCCCGCGTTCCAGAACTCGCCCTCGTAGAAGAATGGCTCGCGCTTCCAGATCTTCTCCATGATGTCGAGCGATTCACGGACCATCCGGTTGAGGTTTTCCGTCTTCTGAGCGTCGCCGCGAATGCCGTGCATATACGAGGCCAGCGGATAGGCCCCGGCCCCGATGCCCATGAAATAGCGGCCTTCAAGGATCTGCGAGAGCCAGCCCACCATCATCGCCAGCTTGGTCGGGTGCTGATGCGGCAGGATGTGGGCCATCGGCGCAAAGTGGATATTCTCGGTCTGCAGCGCGGCGGCCGCCATGATCAGCTCGGGGTTCGGGATATTTTCCCAGATTTGCGAGGCATGTTCGGAAATCATCATGCTGGTGAAGCCCGCCTTGTCGGCGGCTACCGAGCTTTGGACGCCCCATTCGAAGGTCTGCCGGGCAGTGCGGCCCGGGCGCATATAGGGATGGAAGATGAGGCCCGTTTCCATAGCCATCGCGAATCTCTCCTGATTTGATTTTTAAGCCATTTGGCTTAGACTATCCCAGGGGCAGCCCAAGTCAAGGCAAATCTACGCTCGCGTTGACGATCGCCTAACGACTTCAAATCCTGCCGGTTTGCGGCCAAAGGAAGCGGAATCGCATGACAAAGGTTCGACGGAAATGACGGCAATCGCCGAAATACTCAGCAGGGAACTCGACAGCCGGACTCGGATGATTCTGGCCGCCGAATTGCTGTTCGCGCGCGAGGGGATCGACGGCGTTTCCCTGCGCAGGATCGCCGCCAGCTCCGGCCAGAAAAACCATCATGCCGTCCAGTATCATTTCGGTTCTCGGGACGGGCTGGTCCAGGCCATCTTCGATTATCGGATGCAACAGATGGATGCCCGCCGCCTGGAAATGATCGCCCTGGCGGAACAGGAGCAGCGGCTGGAGCATCCGCGCACGATTGCCGAAGTGATCTTCCTGCCCCAGCTGGCCCTGATCGATAAGTTCGGCGACCACAGCTACGCCAATTTCCTGTGCCAGTATCTCCTGCGCAATTCGGACGCGGAATATGGCCGCTTCGGCGGAAATCTGCCGGACGGCCTCAGGAGAACGCTCAATCTCCTGCGGCAAAAGCTCAGTTTCCTGAGCGACAGCGCGGCGCAGAGGCGGCTCATTACCGCCTGCTTCATGTTTCTCAATCTGCTTGCCGTCTATTCCCGCGATCTGGAATCCGGCCGGGCGACCGAGGATTTCGAGAACGCGCTGGAAGACACCATGCGGCAGATCGTGGCGGCCCTTTTCCTGCCGCCGCCCGGAGGCTGATCAATCCGGATCGAAGAATATCTGCTTCATGTGCAATGTGTCGCAATATTCCTTTACCGCGCAAATCCTGCCGTCGCGCAGCGTGACCAGCAGGTGATAGGTGTTTGCGTAAACCCGGCCATTATGGAGTTCCGCCTGGCTTTGAGCCTCGACCGCGACCTTGTCCCCTTCGGCGACCATGCCGGTCGGCCATATCTTCAAGGCGCCGGTCTTGTAGGCCGCCTTGGCCCCTTCCACCAGCGCGGCGAACTCGTCGCGACCATAGGTTCCTGATAGCCCGGCGATATTGCCGCCCACCCACCAGGTCGCATCCTCGGTCATCAGGGCGACCATGGCCGGCACGTCGCCCCGACTGAACGCCTCCAGCAGAGCCGCCGCGGCCGCCTTGTTCCGCTCGATCCCGTTCATGCGGCTTCTCCTGTTTCCTCGATGATCGGCGTCCGCCCCGTCACTTCAAGGCCGAAGCCCTCCAGCGCGGCCATCTTGCCCGAACTGGAAGTCAGCAGGTTCATGCGCGTGACGCCCAGATCGCGCAGGATCTGCGCCCCGATGCCATAGTCGCGAGAACCGTAGCGGTTGCTGTAGTCCTGCCGCCCGCCCTGCACTCGGCGCGAGATCGATTCCGGATCGGGATCGCGCACGAAGACCGCTACCGAGGGACCATCGTGGCTGGCCAGCCGTTCGAGCATCCGCGACACGTAATCGCGATGGGCATGCTTGTATCCCAGCATATCGGCCGTCAGATCCACCTGATGAACGCGGACCAGCGTTTCGCCCTCCGGCCGGATATGGCCGCGCACGAGGGCGACATGCTCGGCCCGATCGATAAGATCGCGATACACATGGATGAAGAAGCCATCCCCGAAATGCGTTTCGAACGGCGCCCTGACGACTAGCTCGACGAGCTTTTCGGATTTGCGCCGGTAGGCAATGAGATCGGCGATGGTCCCGATCTTCAAGCCGTGCCGCTCGGCAAAGGGAATCAGATCGGGCAGGCGTGCCATGGTGCCGTCCGGATTCATGATTTCGCAGATCACGCCTGCAGGCATCAGGCCGGCGAGCCGCGAGACGTCCACCGCGGCTTCGGTATGCCCGGCCCGGATCAGCACCCCGCCATCGCGCGCCACAAGCGGGAACACATGCCCGGGGGTGACGATGTCGTCCGGCCCGTTGGCAGGATTGATTGCGACGGAAATCGTCCTGGCGCGGTCGAAGGCTGAAATGCCGGTGGTGACGCCCTGCGCCGCCTCGATCGACACGGTGAAGGCGGTGCCATGCCCGGAACGGTTGTCTCGCGACATCTGTTGGAGCTCGAGCTGCGCCGCGCGTTGAGCGGTTATCGCAAGGCAGATCAGCCCCCTTGCATGGGTGGCCATATGGGCAATCCGCTCGGGCGTCGCGAATTGCGCAGGTATCACGATATCCCCTTCATTCTCCCGGTCATCCGCATCGACCAGAATGAAGGGACGGCCGTTGCGGGCATCGTCGATGATATCCTCGATTGTGGCGATACGCGTCATCCTGGCCTCCGGATTCTCTCGCTGGCACGGTCGCGCGGCGGCAAGCCCCCCGTGTGGTCGCGCACATAACCGACAACATCCAGCGCGGTCTGATAGGCGGGATCGCTATAGCTGTAGCACGCACCCTTGCGCGAAGGCTCATCCGCCGAGGCAAAGGGCACCGGCCCATCGACCACATAGGCGCGGCCATGCGAAACGAACGCCGCCATCTGCGCCATATGCCACAGGTCGCGCTCGAAGCCGGAGAAATTCTCGTCGGCCCAGCGCGTGAACCCGCCGAATAGCGATTGCCCGGCATGTTGCGCAGGCAATTCCAGGCATTCATGGAGGATCGAGAGGCTCAGCGCCGTTTCGTCGTTCACGGACAGATCGAGCAATTGCCGCCCGTCCGGATCGGGATCGGTCATGGCGATCTCGATCCATTGATCCTCCACGCCGCGCTGGAGCGCAGAAATGCCCCAGGTCGTCAGGTCGATCAAATGGGTACAGTGCGGCCCGCGATTGAACTTGCCGGCGATGGCATATCGGCCATCGGCGATCGCGCAGCCGACAAACCCCTGCAGCAAGGCAATCGCGCCCTGGCAGGTCGTCTTCGGGAAGCGCCGCATCTCCGCATCGATGGCGGTTACCTGGAGCCCATCATGGCTGATCTCGACCACCATTTCATGGAAGTCGTCGAACAGCGAAACCGTCATTCTGCCTGGGGAGGCGGTGAAGCAGATGCGGCGCCGATAGGTGCCTGTCCCGTACTTTGGATTCGCCGGATAACGCGTCAATCTCTCACTTGTGGCGCGCCGTTCGGCCAAGTTCAGCGTCCCGTCCAAACCGGCTTGCGACCCTCCGTCGCGGCTGCGTTGCGTTCGCGTACGTCGTCACTTTCGGCGTATTGCTCGATCTCTTCGAACCGGGTCATCAATGCCACTTCCAGCGGATGGCCAAGCCGCCCGAGCACCGCGGCTTTCGCCGCCTGGTTGGCAAGCGGGGCGCATTTGTTGATCTTCGCCGCCCAGGCCGCAGCCGCTTCGGCCAGCCCGGCATAGGGGACGACCTCGTTGACCAGGCCATATTGCGCTGCCGACGCCGCATCGATCCGCTCTCCGGTCAGGATCATCGCCATGGCGATATGATGCGGCAATTGCCGGATCGCCCGGTGAACCACGCCACATTCGCCAATAATTCCATGCCGCGTTTCCGGCAGGCCGAACTGGGCGGTTTCGGCGGCGACGATGATGTCGGCGCACATCGCCAGCTCGAAGCCGCCGCCGACGCAGAAGCCCTGAACCGCGGCAACCATCGGCTTCCTGAGCGTGACCAGCGGCCCGCCGATCCCAGTGAGTCCCCCGGCCAGCGCCATCCGCGTCTTGCGTTCCGGCCCTTCCGAAACGTCGGCGCCGATACAGAAGGCTTTCTCGCCCTCGGCCGAAAGGACAGCGCACCAGATCTCCGGATCGTCATTGATCGTCTTCCAGGCCTCGAACAGAAGATCGTCCATCCCGCCAGTGATCGCATTCATGCCCTGCGGGCGGTTGAGCCTGACATGGGCGACATGGTTATCGACATGGAATTCGACGTCAGCCATCAGCTGATCCTTTTCTGTGTTTCTGAAATATCTGGGTGGAGCTTTCGCCCCGGTAATGGGCCACCACCGCCGCCAGCCCTTCATCGGCGATGCGCTGGCGCATGGCGAGCACCGCGGGTTCAAGATGCAATATGGCGTCGCTCTCCGAAATGGCGTTCACCGCGGACAGGAAACCGGCGGCCTCCATCGCCCGGTTGATCGACTGCTTCTTGATAGTCAGCACGGGTGGCGGGATCATCGCGATCCGCGCGGCCAACGCCTCTACGCAAGGCACCAGCTCTTCGGCCGGGACAGCGGCGTTGGCCCAGCCCCATTCGGCGGCGGTGCACCCATCGACCCAGTTGCCAGGGAGGAATGCCAGTTCCTTCGCGCGCTTGGCCCCGACTTGCGGCACCCAGGCGGGCGCGACATAGCCGCCGCCCAGCGGTATCCCCGGTTCTCCGATCCGGGCATCCTCCGCAACCACCGTCATATCCGCGAAACACGGCATCTGCGCGGAAATGCCCATGCAGAAGCCATGGATGGCGACGATCACCGGCTTCGGATGCCGCCACATGGCGAGCCAGCGGTCGAGATTGCGGCGCAGGCGCGCCACATCCTCCACCGGCGTGCCGCCCGCGTTATACTCGCTCAGATCGGCGCCGGCGCTGAAGCCCTTGCCTTCCCCCCTGATGCCGATAACCGGCGCGCCTTCCTTTTCGAGCTTCACCAAAGCGGCGGTGAAGGCATCCAGCAGGGCCGTGGAGAAGGCGTTCGCAGCCTGAGGCCGGCTCAGCACGATCCAGTCGATCGAATCCCCGGATTCAATTCGGAGGGGGGCCTGTTCGCTCATTCAGTCACGGCGCCCAATCGGGTTGGCTGCCTTGACATGATAGTCGGTTGTCATCGTGGTGCGCAATTCGCGGCGCTTGAACTTCCACCGGCCATCCACTTTCACCAGCGTGTCGTGATACTGGCCGTAGAGGATGCCATCGGGCCGCTCCTTCGTATAGCGGTGGATCGCGACGAGAATGGTGCGGGTGTTCACTTCGGTGGGGGATATCCAGTCGATCACCGTGCCGGAATTATGGTGGCTCGTCCCCCTGAAGAAGGTGCCGATGCCGTCCAGCGTCTTCTTGTATTCCTCGATCCCCTTGGCGCCGAAATTGGGCGCATAATCGACCTCGCAATCGTCCACGAACAACTCGGCCATCTTCTCCGGCATATTCATGTCGAGATAATAGGCATAATCCGACAGGACACGCTGGATATCGCGCTCGTCCACCAGCTGCTGCAGCGCCTGTTCGTTGTTCACTTCCATTCCTTTCATCGCATTTCCAATCATCAGGATTTGGCCGCGCCGCTATGCATCGGGCATGGCTCGCCCCTTGCGCGGACAGTCGCTCGGCAAGGGCTGCGCACCGGGCCAGCGCACATTGAAAGCGCTGGTCAGCGAGGTTTCGACCTGCGACCATGGCGCCATGTGGATGGCCTTCATTTCGCGCCGGGCGATCCGCCAGCGCCCTTCCGCCCTGCGATACAGGTCGATATAGCGGACCGCACCGAAATATGTCTGCTCCCCGAGGCCAAGCTCGAGATGCGCACCGACCAGACCCGTCGCCTCGCAATCGCTCAGGAACTCGATCTGGACGTAGTTGGGAGTATGAACGGTTTGCCCCATGCCCGCCCTGGCGGCGCGGAGGAAGGCCACCACCGCATCGCGGGTTCTGTCGCCATCGAAGCCGGACGCGACGAATTCCGCATCTTCGGTGAAGCTGTCTCCGACAGCGTCGTAATCGTCATCGTCCACCGCCCGGAAATAGGCGGCGACCAGATCCTGCAATTCTGCCCTGTCCTCCAGCCGGCGAACACGTTCTTCCAATGTAGCCAAGGATTCGTCTCTCCCGGCCGGAATTATGGCGCTGGCCGACCATTCGGTCAACACGAAAGTTGACTGAATAGTCGCTTCGACTAAATGGGGCCAGATGATGCAGGACATTTCAGCCAGGCTGCGCGAACAGGCCATCGCCGCCACGCGCGACCTCCCGGAAGGCGAAGGGCTGGATGCCCTGGCGCGCGCGCTTGTCCGGCTGGGTGTGGCGGTTTCCGTCACGGCGCTGGACCGGCAAGCCATCGCCGAAGCTATTCAGGGTGCGTTCGACGCCGGCGCAAGCGTGGATCAGGTCGAGGAGATCATTGCCTTGGTATCCGGCCTCGGCGTTCACTCACTGATGATCTCGCAGGCCATGGTGCTCGCGGCGGCCGGCGAGCGCGGTTTGCTCGACCCCGGCAGTCCGCTCGATGCGGAACGCCAGGCGCTTTGGGACCGGCATGTCGGCGACGATGCGTTCTGGATCGGCTTCGAGCAGGAGAATCCCGGCTTTCTCACAGCCATGCTGCGGCTCTGCCCCGATCTGTTCAAGGCCTTCTTCGATTACTGCGCGGTGCCCTGGAAGATCGGCTCCGTCCGGGCACGGACCAAAGAACTGGTGGCGATCGCCTGCGATATCGCGCCGACCCACGCCTTCGGCCCAGGTTTCCGCCTTCACCTGAAGAACGCCATCGCGCTGGGCGCGACCCGCCGCCAGATCATGGAAACGCTCGATATAGCGGCCGAGGGACCCGGCCACGACGGGATCGCCTAGAGTGATTTCGAGGCAGGTGGAACGCCTGCCGGCTCGGAAATCACGGAAATCGAACGGGTGCAGATTCATTCCGGCTCAATAAGAACAGGAATGAATCCAGGGATCAGCCGGCTAGGCCTCGCCAGGCCAGCGCGCCGCCGTCGATCAGATAATAGGCGCCGTTGATGAAGGAACTGTCGTCGCAAGCCAGGAACACCGCCAGCTTTGCGACCTCTTCCGGCTCGCCCAGGCGCGGGATGAGATGCGCGCCGCGCAGGAATTGCTCGACCGCCGCCGGATCTTCCGCCGCTTCGAGATATTTCTCCAGCATGGGCGTGCGGATTGCGGCAGGCCCATAGCAATTGACCCGGATTCCGAATTTGGCGAGATCGGTCGCGCTGGCCTTGGTCAGCATCCGCACCCCGCCCTTGGTCGCACAATAGGCGCCAGCCATGGGATAGGAGACTTCCGCCCCGGTCGAAGCGACGTTGACGATGGCAGGAGCGCGCGCCTCCTTGAGGTAGGGCACCGCGTGCTTGGTGCAAAGCCACACGGCCTTCAGATTGATGTCGTTGACCAGATCCCAGATATCCTCGTCCAGTTCCTCGATCGAGGTCCGGGGGGTCAGGTCGCTCTCGTGAATGGCAGCGTTGGCATGCACCACATCGATCCCGCCGAACAGCCGCGCCGTTTCATCCATCAGCGCCTTGATCGACGCGCTGTCGCGCAGATCGACCCTGATGAACGCGGCCGTGTTGCCCTCCGCTTCGATCAGGCCGACGGTTTCCCGGCCGGCTTCCTCGTTGATGTCGGCAATGACAACCTTGCCGCCCTCGCGGGCCATGGCGAGCGCGCTCGTCCTGCCCATGCCCTGCCCGGAGCCGGTGACGACGCAGACCCGGTCGGCGAGACGTTCGCTCATTTTTCGCGATCCGCTTACTTGGTCGGCCAGACGAACGGCACGTTCTCGACCGCCGCCACAATGCCGGAGTGATAGATGGGATTGGCCCCTTCAGCGAGGCTGAACTCCGGAATGCGCTTGATCCATTCCTGAACCGTCACGGTCGCTTCCATCCGCGCGAGATGAAGCCCCGCGCAGCGATGCGGCCCGCCCCCGAAGGTCGTGTGCTTCGGCATCCGCTCCCAATCGAGCGTGAACGGATCGGGATTCTCATCCTCATCCAGCCCATGCAGCACGGTCGGCAGGAGAACCATGTCGCCCTGCTTCAATTCGACCCCATGGAAGGTCTGGTCCCTGGCGACCATCCGCGCCTCGGACACCACCGGGAAGCGGCGGAACAATTCCTCCACCCCGCGCCGCAGCTTCAATTCATCATTCCTGACCTCGGCGACCTTGTCGGGGTGACGGGCCAGATAGATCATCATGAAGCTGAGGAAATTGACCACGGTGTCGAGCCCCCCGAGGAGAAGCAGCGAAATCAGGCCCAGCGCCTTGTCATGCGGCATCGGCCCGCCATCGATCGTGCCGTTGACCATGGTCGTAATCAGATCGGTGCCGCTGCCGCCCTTGCGCGCTTCGATCACCGGCTCGACATACTCGAAGAAGCCTTTGTTCGCGGCATCCAGGCATTGCGCCATCTCTTCCGGCGTGTTTCCGCGCGGACGCGTCATGTCTTCGGCGAAGCGGGCCAGCTTCGGCACATCGTCGAGCGGCAGGTCGGCCATGGCCATGAACACATGGACCGGGAAGATATTGGCATAGTCGCGGGCGAAGTCACATTGCCCCTTGGCCACCAGCGGCTCGATCAGGTTGACGGCGGATTGGCGAACCATGTCCTCGACCTCGCGGATCCGCTTGGGATTGAGCCCGACATCGAGCAGCTTGCGGTATGGGGTGTGTTCCGGCGGGTCCATTCGCGTCGGCACCATCGCGTATTTCTCGCCCGCTTCCTTGGGAAGGAAGATCACATGGCTGGAGAACAGTTCGGGGTGCTCGTAGATCTCGCGGACCATTGGCCCGTCCATCGCGATCCAGTGCCCGCCGGTCAGCGGCGTCCATACCAGCTTCTCCGTGCCTTCGCGTTGCTGAAGCGCCTTCCATGCCTCGTGATAGCCCTCGCTGATGCCGTCGAGCGCATACATGTCGATATCGCGCACGAGGCGATCGGGGACATGGGCGGGCTTCGCCGCGCGCGCCTTTCCGTCGAGCGGCGGTTCGTAGGGCAGCGGCTTCGTTTCCATCTTCGTCATCTCGGTCATAATCTGCTCCTGAGATATTGGGTCAGGCGATTTCGGGATCGATCACCGCCTTGATGACTTCACCCTTGGCCGTGGCTGAAAGTGCCGTGGCTGCGGACCCCACGCCGAAACGATGGGTAACCAGTTCGGCCAGCGGAAGCCGTTCCTGGCAGCGCACCGCCGTATGCAGCGCCTGGTGGTAATGCCTGGGCTTGGGGAAGGTCGCGCCCGCGATCGTGAGGTTCTTGAGAGTCGTGTCGCGGGGGCTGATCGGCTGCTGGCCTATGGCGCCCCACAACCCCAGCACGATATAACGGCCGTGATTTCCGGTAAGGTCGACGCCTTCCGGGAAAGCCTGAAGCACGCCCGCCGCTTCCACCACCACCTCCGGTCCGTGCGGACCACAGATTTCGTAGACCTGGCGGCGGCGCTCCTCCGCGGAATCCTTCAGGGAAACGGTCGCGGTCGCGCCCAGCGCCCTGGCGACTTCCAGCCGCTTCTCATGCATGTCGATGGCCACGATCTCCCGCGCGCCGGCAAGCGAGGCGAGAAGTATGGCGGCAAGGCCGACCGGGCCGGCCCCCTGCACCACCACTGCTTCCCCGGTGCGGACCGGACCGCAGCGATCATAGCCGCGCAGCGCGGTGGGCAGCGCGCAGCCGAGCGAGATGACCGCGTCCACCGAAGCATGGTCGGGCAGGCGGTAGAACGCCAGTCCGTTCGGCAGCCACGCGAAATCCGCATAGCTTCCCCAATTGGGCTTTTCCGCATGTTCGAAGAACTGGGAATTCTCGCAGGGCGTCTCATCGAGAACCGTGCAGTTGTAGCACCTGTGGCACAATGCGATCGGCGCCCAATAGACCAGGTCGCCCGGCTTCACCGGCACGCCCGCGTAATCGGTGTCCGCGCCAGGGCCGAGCTTCTCGATCCGGCCCACCCCTTCATGGCCCAGGATGATCGGGAACGGCATGATTCCCGCCTCGCCCGTCAGGATGTGGACATCGCTGCCGCAGACGCCCCCGGCAATCACTCTTACCAGAGCGCCGCCCGCTTCGGGATCGCGAATGGGAACGTCCCAGGTTTCGATCCTGTTGGGCTCCACCAGAACGCAGGCTTTACCGGTTGCCATCCTTCTCTCCTTCCAGACCGCCGCTTGTCCTTATATCCGGCGGTCGAGCGACGGCGCGGAGCCGCCGCTCCAATGCATCACAGCGGCATGTTGACCTTGGGGCACACCTCGCTGGCCAGGCGACGCAGCGATTCTTCCCAGGGCTTGGGATCGTCGATGCTGTCGTGCTGGTTGGCCACGATCTGCCCCCAGCCGCCGACCTTGTCCGCCAGCGCCTCCAGCTTTTCGATCACCGTTTCGGGCGATCCGCACAGGATGACGTGATCGATCAGAAAATCATCATCGACCTGATCGGGCGTGATGTCCCTCCCGCTGTCGGCGATGATCCCTTTGAACAGGCCGAATTTGACGTAGATTTCCTTGAGATATTCGTTCCAGGTCCGCATCAGGCCGGTCTTGCGGACCAGACGCTTCGCCTCCTCATCCGTATCGGCGATGAAGATGTCGCGGCAGACGCGGAAACGCCGGCGGTCAGGCGTGTGGCCGGCCTTTTCCATCGCCGCGGCCCAGGTTTCCCAGTGAGCCGTCATCTGCGAAGTGCCGCCGAAGAACGAGATCGGGCTGTAGTTGCGCGATCCGGCGAACTCCATCGACCTGGAACTTTCGGACAGGCCGGTCACCGCGATTTCCAGCGCTTCACTCCCACCGTAGGGGGAATTGTCAGCGATCTCGACCCAGTATTCCGGCATCGTATCCGGCCCCGGAAAGCCTGCCTTGAAATATTTGCCCTGCTCCCTGAATGGCTTGCCTTCCCAGACCCGCTCCATCAGATGCAGCGCCTCGAGCTGCATCGGTGCCAGTTCCATGATGCTGTCGAAACCGTGCAGAATGGCATCGGTGTGATGGCCGCCGGGCGCGACGCCGAGGAAATAGCGGCCTTCCATCACCTGGCTCAGCCAGCCGACGCGAACCGCCAGCGTCGCGGGATCGTGATAAGGCAGCAGATGCGCCATCGGGGCGAAGCGGATCTGCTTCGTGGTCTGCGCGCAGGCGGCGATGATCGCTTCCGGCAAGGGGATATTCTCCCAGGCCAGCGTGTAATGCTCGCCGATCATGAAGTCCGTATATCCGGCGTCATCCGCTATCCGGGCGATCTCCACGGCCCAGTCGAAGACCTGGCGCGAAGTCCTGCTCGGCGGATTGTAGGGAGTCATGAACATCCCGCATTGCATTGCCATTCTCTTTCTCTCCGATTGCGCAGGTGCGTGGCGGTGCGCACCTGCTTTCTTTTCTTCCAAACCGCTCCTGCCGCGCCCTCATACGCCGAGGGGTTCAGACATAGATTCCCTGCTCATCCTTGCTGGCGAAACGCGGTGCGATCTTCGCCATGAATTCCTCGATTTCCTCATGGTTCTGCTGCGGTTCGAGATGACCCTGGCCGAACATCAGGAACAGTTCGTTGAACCCGAGCTTGTCATGCGCTTCACCGATGCGATCCGCAATTTCGTCAGCCGAGCCGATCAGGACATTCGGCATCCGCTGCCCATGGGGAATGAACCATTCATCCCAGAACCACTTGTGCTCATCCATCAGCGCCTGTTGCTTGTCCTTGTCGTTGGTCAGCATCAGGAAGCCGCCCCATGCCATGGCATCGCCCGGATCGGGATCGTGGCCGGCCTTGACCGCGCCATCCATCCAGCGGTCGCGCAGAGCCTTGCAGAACTCCAGGTCGTCGGCCAGCACGATCGGCGTGCCGTTCTCCCTGGCCCACATGTCGACCGTGCGCATCGTGCCGGCAAAGCCGCCATAGATGCGCGGGTGAGGGTCCTGGTAGCAGTGCGGGGCGATGCCGATCTCCCGCACGATGCCGTCCGCATCCTGCCCCTTCCCGAACTTGGCATAGGCCGGATGCCCGGCGGACCCATCCTTGGGCGGGAAATCCCAGTGCTTGCCGTGATGGCTGAACACATCGCTGGTCCACGCCTTCTTGATGATCTGGATCGATTCCTCGAACACTTCCCGGTTGAGCGTGTCCTGCGCGTCCCTGGCCTTGGCGTTGGCGGGCTGGGTGCAGCCCACGCCCTTGACCGAGGCATAGGCATCCACCCATCGCGCATGGTAGCCGCGCGTGAAACCCACATAGAGCCGGCCCTTCAGCATATGATCCAGCGTGGCGATCTCCTCCGCGACACGGACCGGATTATGCGTGGGCAAGGTATACCCCATGATGCCAGCCTTGAGACGCTGCGAATGGAGCCCCACAAACAGGCTGAACATCCCGGGATGATTGTTCGCTTCGAAGCCCTCGATCTGCAGATGGTGCTCGGGCTGGCAATAGCCGGCAAAGCCAAGCTCGTCGGCCTGCCGGACGTATCCCTTAATCTCCTCCAGAAAGCGCTGGTAGAGATCCTTTCGCTGACCGGCCATTCCCTGTTCGATTTCGTGACGCCGCCCGACGACACCCGTTTGCATGAGGTGGAATTTCAAAGCATCTTCTCCACACCGAGTCCCTTTATCAACGCATACGTTGATATGCGCATCGTATCGTTCCTGTCAACCATTCTGCCCATATGCGCTTTATCAACTTCAACGTTGACAGAAATGGCCCGGCCGCGCATTTTCAGATCAAGGCAAGGAATAAGATGCCGGGAATCGGAGAGAAGGAATGACTGCGTTTGAACGCTGGAGTGAGGTTTGCACGATCGGCGATCTCCTCATCCGAAGCGCAGCGAATCATCCCGACCGAAAGGCTCTGGTCATGCCGGAGTTCGCCATCACCTATCGCGAGCTTCTGGAAGAAGCGGCTGCGGTGGCCCGCGGCATTGTCGGGCTGGGCATCCAGCCGCGCTCGCATATCGGCCTGTTCTGCAACAATGGCCGCGAATTCGTGACCGGCCTGTTCGGCGCGCTGCTCGCCAATTGCGTGGTGGTGCCGCTGCATGCCCGGCACAAGGCCCATGAACTGGCCTATATCATCGACAATGCGCAGATTTCTCTGCTGTTCAGCGCTGCTGCCGACACACGCTATCTCGATTTCCGCGAAGTCCTCGGCAATGCCCTGCCCTCACTGGCGACCGCCAACCCGGGGCCGCTGGCAATTCCGGAAGCGCCGCATCTGCGCCATGTCGTCCTGCTTTCGGGCGACGCGGCAAACGGGTTCGTCGATCGGGCGGAATTCATGGATGCTGGCGCAGGTATCGACGCCGATCTGATCGATCAACTGCGCCGCCGCACCCGGCTCGATGACCTTGCCGCGATCCTCTACACCTCCGGCACGACAGCCAATCCCAAGGGCTGCATGCTGACTCACGAAGCCATGACGCGCGGCCCGGTCGAAAGGGCGGACAGCCGGTTCCGTTCATCCGACCATGACGTGACCTGGGGCGGCGGCCCCCTGTTTCACATCGGCTCTCTGGCGCCTTTCCTCGGTTCGATCGGCACTGCCGGGACATATCTGACCGACAGCTTCTTCGATCCCGACCGCGCGATTGCCCTGATGACGGAGCATGGCGTCACCGCGTTCTGGCCGTGGTTCCCGGCGATCCTGCAACCGCTGATGGCGCATCCCGGCTTCGATGCAGCCACCGCCAGGGTCAGAACCATGCTGTTCATCGGCCCGGAATCGCTTGTGCGGGAAATACAGGACCGGCTGCCCCAGGCCGAAGTGCTGCAAGGCTGCGGCATGACCGAAACCGCAGGCATCTTTGCGATCAGCGATCCCGATGAAACCCGCGAGCAGCGCGCGACATCGCACGGCAAGGCCGTGCCCGGCGTCGAGGTGCGCATCATCGACATGGAAACAGGCGAGGATGCGCCGGATGGAACCGTGGGCGAGATACTGGTGCGCGGTTATTGCGTCACCAAGGGATATTACCGCGATCCGGCAAAGACCGCGGAAGCCATAGACGAGGACGGCTGGCTGCATACGGGCGACCTGTATTCGCGAAGCGCGGACGGCAGCCTGATTTTCAACGGCCGGGCCAAGGACATGCTGAAAGTCGGCGGAGAGAACGTCGCCGCAATCGAAGTCGAAGCGTTTCTGTGCAGCCATCCGGCCGTAAAGATCGCCGAGGTGATCGGCAGGCCCGATGAACGGATGGACGAAGTGCCCGTAGCCTTTGTCGAACTGCACCCAGGCGTCAGCGCGAATGAAGAGGAGCTTATCGGCCACTGTCGTGGCAAGATCGCCAGCTACAAGGTGCCGCGCGCGATCTATTTCGTGACTGCCGAGGAGTGGCCGATGTCGGCCACCAAGGTCAACAAGGTCGCCCTGCGCAAGCGCCTCGGCGAGTTCGTCTGAGCGGCCCGTGGATCAGCGCGGCCTCATCCCGTCGAGAAATATCCTTGCAAACGATCTCGACACCTCGTCCGCGCCATGCGCCCCGCCCGGCTGATACCAGCGATGCGTCCAGTTGAGCATTCCGAAGATGGCGTTGGCCGCGATCGAGACGGGGATATCGTCACGCATCTTTCCCGCCGCGATGGTTTCGGAAATCAATCCCATCACGATCTTCTCGAACTTGCGGGTCTGTCCGGCGAGTTCCTGCGCCCAGACGCTCTTCTCGCTCGCGATCCGATCCATTTCCTCCTGAATATACACATACATATGCGGGTAATGCTCGTCATATGCCTTCATCAACTGCTGGATTATCGCCTGCAGCTTCTCCAGCGAATCCAGCTTGTCGTTCTGGGAGATCTTCACGCATTCGCGAATATTCTGGTCGACTCCGGTGCGCAGAATCTCCCGGAACAATTCTTCCTTGCTCCCGAAATAGTAATAGACCGTGGCCCGGTCCAAGCCGGCCTTGTGGCCTATCTCGGCCAGGGTCGTGGCGCGATAGCCGCTCTGCTTGAACTGCTGCGCCGCGATTCGGACCAACTCATCGCGCTTCGCGAGATAATCCGCGCTCCCTTCCTTGAGGGCGGATTCCCGACGTTTCGAAATATTGGATGCTTTCACCATGCGCTCGATCGCGGCGGCCGGGAGGCCGCCTCTCTCCCCCGAAATTAGCCGATCAACTTTCGACAAAGGCGATAAATGACATGAACAGGCTCAAAAACAAGGTAGCAATCATCACCGGCGCCGCTCAGGGCATGGGAGAAACCCATGCAAAGCTGTTCGTCGCGGAAGGGGCGAAGGTCATCCTGACCGACCTCAACGAGAAGGGCGGGCAGGCGCTGGCGGACAGCCTGGGCGAGAACGCCCTGTTCATCAAACAGGACGTCACGCGGAAAGCCGACTGGAATCGCGTCGTCCAGGAAGGCGAGGCCCGCTTCGGCACGGTCAATGTGCTGGTCGCGAATGCGGGGGTCATCGGCAAGGTGAGCAGCACGCTCGAATTCGCGGAGGAAGATTATCACTTCGTCTGCAACATCAACCAGACCGGCGTCTTCCTCGGCATCCAGGCGGTGTTGCCTTCGATGATCAGGGCCGGCGGCGGCTCGATCGTCAATATCTCCTCCATCGCCGGCATGGTCGCCTGCTACGGCCTGCCGAACATCGCCTATGTGGCGAGCAAGTTCGCCGTGCGGGGAATGACCAAGCGGGTCGCGGTGGAGTTCGGGGACAAGAATATCCGCTGCAATTCGATCCACCCGGGCTTTATCAAGACACCGATGATGGTCGAGGCGACCGACGAGGGCGGCGGCGATGCGCTCGGCATGATTCCCCTCAACCGGATGGCCGACCCCATCGAGGTTTCGAACCTGGCGCTGTTCCTGGCCTCTGACGAATCCTCGTTCATCACCGGCATGGAGCATGTGATCGACGGCGGCATGACCGCCATCTGAGTGGAGAGTGGTAGAGAGTGTCTGCTGCGCAGCGGGGGAAATCCACAGCGCAGCAGCAAAGCCTCAGACTATGGCAAAGCCGCCAGCCACTGGGTGCGGATTCCCGCAATCATGGCAGCTAACGGGTTTCCAACTCGGCATGAGCGGCCACCAGCAGCTTCTCACGCCTTGCCTGCACGGCGAGGCTCATCCGTCCGGGCGACCAGTCCAGACCGTTGTCCGGGACCAGCGAGACGGATGTCACGCCCTGAAGCCGCCCAATCCTCTCCGAACTTTCCTTCTTGAAGAAAGCGATCATGTGGCAGAACGGCGCGGTCAGGCAGAGCTGGATATGCACCTCCCCTGCCTCCGAAATGTCCAGCTGCTTGATCAGCCCCATCTCCACCAGCCCGAGCGGCGCGCCTGAAGCAACGCTGCACGGGTCCTTGATCTGGTCGAGTTCCGCGAGGATACGCTCCCGCAGGCCAGCCTGCGCATCAAGCATGAACCGCCTCGCCGACCTTCGCCTTGCCGTGCTCTATGGTCGATAGCGGCGGCTTCGGCGGTTCGCCGGGCTGGCGGGCAAATTGATCGCCCTTGATGCCCTGCTTTATCCTGTCGAGATCGAGCCGGTGCAGCCGGGCATACGTGCCGGCCAGGATGTTCCGCTTATCCTCATTCGTGATCTGGCGGATCGGCTTGAACAGCCCGGCCTTGTCCAGCATCTCTTCGGGAAACTGGAAATCGCGGAACGCCTCGAGCGCGGGTTGCGGATGGCACAATGTGCCGCCGGAACCCCAGAACATGCGCCCAAGCATATCCGAGCCGCCAACCCTGCAAAGCCCCAGCAGCACTTCGGCGAAAGCCATCGGACGGCGTTCGATCAGGATATTCTGGATTTCCATATTGACCGCGATGTCCGCCGTCAGCACCAATGGCACAGATTTGAGGTTGTGATTTAAGGAGGATTTGGGCTTCGTCGTAGTGACGAAGGAACGAAGATGAAGCCCAAATCCTCCTATTCAAAATCGCCGTCGA
>Ga0172382_10002682_pt1 | contig 29256 bp, 34 predicted proteins | sample Leawel138RmetaG_FD_122245 | JGI IMG/M metagenome (GOLD analysis project Ga0172382, IMG submission 122245) | Leachate microbial communities from a municipal landfill in Southern Ontario, Canada - Leachate well 138R metaG | ecosystem: Engineered > Solid waste > Landfill > Unclassified | place...
ACCGCTCGGATCACGAATGAGCCGGCGAGGCCGAAAGCTTTATCCCGAGCGCATGCAGCAGCCGAAGCATCGTGTCGTAGCGTGGCTTCGCGCCGGGCGCCAGCGCCTTGTACAGGCTCTCGCGTCCGAGGCCCGCGTCTTTGGCGACCTGCGTCATCCCGCGCGCACGCGCCACGTCACGTAGCGCGGCAAGGAAGACGTCGGGGTTGGAGTCTTCGAGCGCAGCGGTGATGTATTCGGCAATGGTCTCTTCATCATCGAGGTAGTCGACAGCGTCGAAGGGACGAAACCCGGTCATGCTTCACTCCTTGCCAAGAAGCCGCGCCATCCCTAGCGCACGCTTGATGTCGCGCTGCTGCGTGGACTTGTCGCCACCGAGCAGCAGAAGATAAACCACTGCACCCTGTCGGGTGAAATAGACGCGATAGCCGGGGCCGGAGTGGACGCGCATTTCGGATACTCCTTCGCCGACAGGCTCACAGTCACCGAAGTTGCCATGCTCGGCCGAACGAATGCGGTGGATGATGCGAGCGCGACCCCGCTTGTCTTTCAACGCTTCGAGCCATGAGTTGAAAACATTGGAGCGCTGAAAGACATACATACGATTCTATGTATCCGAACGGATACTACCATGAGATTCGACTGCGGGCGGCCTTTGCCGTCAGCGCGCCTGCGCCTCTCACGCCCGTCACCCACAGCGCATCGAGGACTTCGCGCGGTTGCAACGGCTTTCATGAGCGGCGTCAGCGTTTTCCCGCCTCCCGTGCCGGTCGCTCGTCTGGTTTGGTGTTCCGTCTCCCCCCGGCACGCGCTCAAGGGCGCCGCCGATGACCCGATCGTATGCCAGCCAGGATGTTTCAGACAGCTGCATTGGTCTCAGCCGGATGGCCGAGGTCAGCAACGGCACGTACCCGACTGAAAGCGGGGCCACGCGAGATGCGCTGCGCGCGCTGATGGCACGCGACCGGAGCGCGCGCTGCGTCCGGATCATGTCCGCCGGCACAGGTCAGGCCCTCGAAAAATGCTGCACTCCGCAGCGATTTCTGCGGTGGCAGCGTTCCCACAGCCAAAACTGCTGCAGAAAACTGCGTTTTCCGTACGAAGCTACGGCATCAGGGCAGAAAGCACAGCTTTTTGCGGTGATTTTGGGCAGTTGTCGGCCCAGGCCGAGCTAACGCCAGTCATCCTGAGTAGCTTCCTGCTAGACTAGTCATCAGACTGGTTTGATGAGGTACTACATGCAAGTATGGCCTGTTCAGGACGCCAAGGCGCGGTTCAGTGAGTTCCTGGAGCGGTGCTTGTCCGAAGGGCCGCAACTCGTGACCAGGCGTGGAGCCGAGGCTGCCGTTCTCGTGCGTGTGGACGAGTGGCGCCGACTCCAGGCTGCGGCGCGGCCCTCGCTGAAGGAGCTGCTCCTCTCCGACGAAGCACGCGGTGAACTTCCGGTTCGTGCGCGTGGCACAAGCAGGCGGCGCAGCGTACCGGAGCTGTAGACGATGTACCTGCTGGACACGAACGTGGTGTCCGAACTGCGGAAGAACAAACCGCACGGCGCGGTGCTCGCCTGGGTGAGTGCTGCGGACGATGCGAGTCTGTTCCTGTCCGCAGTGACGATCGGAGAGATTCAGGCAGGCATCGAAAAGACGCGGGCCAGCGACTCGGCCAAAGCGCTCGAGATCGAGCGGTGGCTGGAGCAGCTCGCTGCCTCGTACAACGTGCTGCCGATGGACGCGGCTGCGTTCCGTGAGTGGGGGCGGCTGACGCACCGGAAGTCCGACACTCTGCTGGAGGACGCGATGATTGCCGCGACCGCGCGGGTTCACAACCTCATTGTGGTCACACGCAACGTTGCGGACTTCAAGGCGCTGGAGGTCAGGACGCTCGATCCATTCAGGAGCAGCCGTTACAGGGGTGGCTGAACTGGCGCGTGCCCGGCCGGCATCTGACCCGGCTTCCGAAAAACGCTGCAGATTGCAGCGTTTCCTGCCGCAGCAGTGTTCCCACAGCCAAAATCGCTGCATTACGCAGCGTTTTCCGGTAGTGGCTCCGACCGGGGCTCCGGCCGGGCCGACGGCCGGCCCTACCCTCGCACCACCGCCCGGTTCTCCACAAACCACCGATACGTCTCCTCCACGCCCTCGCGCAGGCCCACCTTCGCCTTCCACCCGAGCGCTTCCAGCCGACCTACGTTCATCAGCTTGCGCGGGGTGCCGTCGGGGCGGGTCGGGTCGGTGCGGATTTCGCCCGGGTAGCCGACGACTTCGGCGACGAGTTGCGCCAGTTCCAGGATGGAGACGTCGGTGCCGGTGCCGACGTTGACGATTTCGCCGTCGGAGTAGTGGCGCATCAGGTAGACGCAGGCGCCGGCCATGTCGTCGACGTGCATGAATTCGCGCCGCGGGGTGCCGGTGCCCCAGATGGTGACGCTGGCGTCGCCGCGTTCCTTTGCTTCGTGGAAGCGCCGGATCATCGCCGGCATGACGTGCGAGTTTTCGGGATGGAAGTTGTCGCCCGGGCCGTAGAGGTTGGTTGGCATCAGGCTGATGGCATCGAAGCCGTACTGGCGCCGATAGGCCTGGCACATCTTGATGCCGGCGATCTTGGCGATCGCGTACCACTCGTTGGTGGGCTCGAGCGGGCCGGTGAGCAGCGATTCTTCCTTCAGCGGCTGCGGCGCCAGTTTCGGGTAGATGCACGACGAGCCGAGGAAGCAGAGCTTCTTCGTGCCGTGCTGCCAGGCCGCGTGGATGACGTTGGTCTGGATGATCAGGTTGTTGTGCAGGAACTCGGCCGGCCAGGTGTCGTTGGCGTGGATGCCGCCGACCTTCGCCGCCGCGAGGAAGATGTACTCGGGCTTCTCGGCGGCGATGAAATCCTCGACCGCGCGCAGGTCGGTGAGGTCGAGTTCGGCGTGCGTGCGCAGCAGCAGGTTGGTCGCGCCTTCGGTCTGCAGGCGGCGCGTGATCGCCGAGCCGACCAGGCCGCGATGGCCGGCCACCCAGATGCGGGAGTCGGATTTGAAAGTCACCAGGGCTCCTTCATTTTTCACTGGTTCAAGTGGGATGTTTCAGGGACGGTGCGTCGGCGCCGCGGATTCGAGTGTGCGGCGCCCGGGCGCCTTATCCATGGCGGACGCGGTGGTCTGCGACGAACGGTCGTCCCGAGGGACAGATGACAGCGTTAGCCCTGCACGGCCTCATTCGTTGCTCACCGCCACCTGGTATCCGTGCTGCTTCAGCAGCGCATGCCGGCGCGCCTGGTCGAGATCGTGCGCGACCATTTCAGCGCACATCTCGCGCACGCTGATGGCCGGCGTCCAGCCGAGTTTCGCGCGCGCCTTGCCGGGATCGCCGAGCAGTGACTCGACCTCGGCGGGGCGGAAATACCTCGGATCGACCTGCACGATGACGTCGCCGGGCTTCACCGCCGGCGCCTTGTCACCCGCGACCGCCGCGACGACGCCGCGCTCGTCCTGCCCTTCGCCCTCGAAGCGCAGCGTGATGCCCAGCTCTTCCGCCGACCACTGCACGAACTGGCGCACGCTGTGCTGCACGCCGGTGGCGATGACGAAGTCCTCGGGCGCGTCCTGCTGCAGCATCATCCACTGCATGCGCACATAGTCTTTCGCGTGACCCCAGTCGCGCAGCGCAGCGAGATTGCCCAGGTACAGGCACGGCTGCAGGCCCTGCGCGATGTGGGCCAGCCCGCGCGTGATCTTGCGCGTGACGAAGGTCTCGCCGCGGCGCGGCGACTCGTGATTGAACAGGATGCCGTTGCAGGCATACATGCCGTACGCCTCGCGGTAGTTCACGACGATCCAGTAGGCGTAGAGCTTGGCCACCGCATACGGGCTGCGCGGATGAAAAGGCGTGGTTTCGCGCTGCGGCGTTTCCTGCACCAGCCCGTAGAGCTCGGACGAAGAGGCCTGGTAAAAGCGCGTCTTCTTCTCCAGCCCGAGAAAACGGATCGCCTCGAGCAGCCGCAGCGTGCCCAGCGCATCGATGTCGGCCGTGTACTCGGGCGCCTCGAAACTCACCGCCACGTGGCTTTGCGCGCCCAGGTTGTAGACCTCGTCGGGCTGCACCTGCCCGATGATGCGCGTGAGGTTCGAACTGTCGGCGAGGTCGCCGTAGTGCAGCACGAAGCGCTGATGCTCGACGTGCGGATCTTCATAGATGTGATCGACGCGCTGGGTGTTGAAGAGCGACGCGCGCCGCTTGATGCCGTGGACTTCATAGCCCTTGTCGAGGAGGAATTCCGCGAGGTAGGAGCCGTCCTGGCCGGTGATGCCGGTGATGAGAGCTTTTTTGGTCAATTTGGATGTCAAGTTGGGTACGGGTCAGGAGTGGAGATGCGCCGGTAGGCACGCTGGCGCCGGCGCGCAAAGCGCTGCGAAAGGCAGCGTTTCTGGCTGTGGCGGCGGTGCCCTGGTGAAAAGTGCCGTGTTTCGCAGCGCTCTTCAGCTGAGCACGAGAGGGTCGCCCAGCCCCTCACCCCCAGAACTGCCCCACCTTCCCCAGGTTCTTCCATGCCAGCGCGCCGACGCCGCCGACGCCCGTACGCCGCAGCGCTGCCAGATCCTCGCGCGACTTGCGCATGATGTTCTTCAACGAGCGGTTGCTCGCGCCGCCCATGCGCATTTTCACGAACACCTCGGGCACGTAGGCCGAGCGGAAGCCGGGCTGCGAGAACAGGCGCAGGATGCTGTCGTAGTCGGCGGCGATACGGTAGCGGGTGTCGAAGCCGCCGATGCGTTCGTACCACTCGCGGCGCACGTAGAGCGTGGGGTGCGGCGGCATCCAGCCGCGGCGCAGGCGCCCGGGGCTGAAGGGGCTGGACTTCCAGTGGCGCACCACGCGGGCGGTGTCGTCCTTGCGCACGTACTGCAGGTCGCCATGCACCGCCGCGACCGACGGATCGGCGAACGCTTCGGCCACGCGCGCCAGCACGTCGGGGCTGGCGTAGACGTCGTCCGCGTGCAGAAAGCCGACGACGTCGCCGCTGGCGCGCGCGATGCCCTTGTTGAGCGCATCGTAGATGCCGCGATCGGGCTCACTGACCAGTACCGAGAGCTGGGCGCGACGCGATTCGAGCAGGTCGACCGTCGCGTCGCGGCTGGCGCCGTCGATCACCACGTGCTCGCGGTTCGCCCAGCTCTGGCCGGCGACCGAATCGAGGCAGTCGCCGATGGTGGTGGCGCAGTTCCAGGTGGCAGTGATGATCGAGATTTTCACGTGATTCGTCGCGATTCCAGCTTTACTGCAACGCTGCAAGCGCCACCTCGGGAGCCTTGTCGAGCACCTTGAGCAACGCCCTGGCCGCGCCGGTGGGGCTGCGCTTGCCTTGTTCCCAGTTCCGGATCGTTTCGAGAGAGACTTCGGTTCTTCGGGAGAACTCCGCCTGGCTCAACCCCAGACGTCGGCGCACGCGACGCACGTATCTGGCCATGTCCTGCATGGCTTGCGCCTCGTCGGCAGCCACATGCCGAGCGATGTCTTCTTCGGTTGTGGAGTCCACACGCGCAGCGTCAATCCGGCCCGAAGCCAATGTTGCCGGAACGGCGGGATCCATTGTCACGCGTACTTTCTTCATAGTGCTTGACCTCGCGCAGGTTCGCTTTGCGGGCCGAAATGATGCGGACGACGTCGTGCCGCAGTGTGTAGATCACCACAAACAGGCGCTGTTCGATCTTGCCCATCAACCGATGCCGCTCTTCATCGAAGCTATGTCGGTCGTCAATTTCGACGAGTCGACGTGGATCGAAGAACGCTCTGGCCGCATAGGCGAAATCGAAGCCACGTTCTTCGAAGCACCTGTCGCTTTTCGCTTCGTCCCATTCAAAATCCATGGTTTGGAAGTAGTCCAATGGCCTACTTTACAACAGTTTGGGCATAGATATTTGCAGCGGCTGCAGCCAGCCTGGAGTTCGAACTGTGTGCGATCGCGGCGCTCCCGATGCTCTTTGGTCAGCGTTCACAGTTGTCACCGATGAGCAAATCGTACGTCAGGTACTACGTTGCAGATATCTGCATTGGTCTGAGCCGGATGGCCGAGGGGCGGATCGGGGCGGACCAATTCCGACGCTGTCGATGGCCATGCACTCGCGACGGACTTCATGAGAAACCGCAGGCCGTGCGTCGCCCCAAGTCACTCGCAGGGAAAGAGTACCCTCGATGACAGGATTTAATCCTGCTCATCCAGGAACCTCCCATGCGCACCACCCGGCAAATGAGCATCACCCTCCCGACAGAGATGGCCACAGCCATCAAGGCCAAGGTCAGCAGCGGGGAATATGCGACTGAAAGCGAGGTCATACGAGATGCCTTGCGCGCATTGATGGCACGCGACCGGGCCGTCGAGTCCTGGCTGCGCCATGAGGTCAGCGAGGCCTGGGACGCCCTCAAGGCCAATCCGGAGCGTGCGCTGAGCCCGGAGCATGTGCGCCAGCACCTGGCCCAGCTGCAAGCCAGGCAAGTCAGCACCTGATCCTGCGGCACCCCGCCTTGACCAGTGTGACAGCCTGGGTATGGACTTCTCCATCAAAGCAGTCGCTGCTGCGCTTGTAGAACAGCAGCACGAAGACATAGTCGCGAAATCCGGAACGGTTGACATTGCCGCACAACATGTCGGCGACCTTGTCGAGACAGCTTTCGAGTTCACCCCTTGTGTCATGCGCCAAGTGGGGCGCAGCGCGACAGGGGATGCGGGGGTGGCGAGGAGTTCTTCGAGATTCTGAAGTGATGACACTCGCGCAAACGGGCGGCCCGGCGTGAGCCAGGCGGGGGAAAGGGGCGCGCCTTGACAAACGGCGACCTTTGAATAAAATCAACAGATGAGTTCACTGCCTATCGGCTTTGAACCAATCGAGGTTTCGGCCGCTGAACCCGCGTAGCGAATCAGCGGCCTTTGTTTTTTCCGGAGCGCGCTCATGGCGTTCCCATCAGCAGGCGCAGGCAGTCGGCCTGCGACCATGGTGGTGAAGTTCTGATCCTGCCGATGCTGTTGTCCGCCTGGTAGCCGGTAACGAACCTGGCCTTCAGCGCGCCATTCTGCTTCAGTCCCATCGCCACCACGACCACGAAGTCCTCGTAAACCACTGCGACCCGGCGCGTGTTGTCGTGTGTGTGCGACTTCTTGTTCCAACGTAGAAATCTCGGATAGGCTCCCATTCCAGCTGATTCAACCAATATTTTGGTACAGATCCGGAGTTGTGCAGACCCTCCCTAATTAACGATCATAGCCGCAGATTTTCCATATACTGATCTAATCCTATAAATTTTGAAGCTGCATCTTTGAGTTGCTTAGCTGCATGGTTCCAGAAAACCACCTCCACATCGAATCCATCTTTCTTCAGTTCGTCTATCACTGGAACGTAGTCGCTATCTCCGGCTACCAGAACAAAGACGTCCGCCTTGGGATTTCCAGATCTGTAACCATCACTCTTGTACGCGTCTTTGATCATTAACGTTGCTATCCCCGTGTCAATTCGCTTTTCCTTGTTTGCCCAGTTACGGTCTTCCAGGTGAAGTTCAAAGCCGGCTCTCTTCGCGTATTGCCAAATACCGTCGTTCGGTGGCGGGCGCGAGCCGAACAAAGCGGCTCGCTTGATGTGACGCTTGTCGGACCCACAGAGAAATTCGTGGAGCTTTCCGAAGCTGATTGTATATCCTTGGTCGAGGATACCGTTGTTCATGGCTTCAATAATATTCGACACTATCCCGCTCGCAACTGCCGCCACTCGTCGGCCTTCGATATACAAGTTTGAGTTATCTACGTAAATGTAGTCCACAAAACCCCCTGTTTATCACCGCTCTGGCCAAAATAGACCCTCTGCCCGGCTCCCCGCCATCACCTTTTCAGCGTAGCGCATGGGTGGTAGATCCGCCACGTGCCGCGCCAAGTCATGCGCAACTGCGAACAGAAACGATGCGCCGCGAGGATCCACATGTACGGCCCGTCCATCATGCGCGACCGCCCCCCTGCATTGATAGACGTAGGCAATCCCCAGTTGCTTTGCCAGGACCTGTCCCTGCGATCGCGGTAGTGCGTAAGCTTCAGCGAGCACCGGGTAGACGCCGGTTCCGCGGCGTCCGGCCAGGATCTCGATCGCCGTCCAGAACGACAGCAGATCGCTCTCCTTGAATGCGATGTTTGCCCAGCGCATACCCAGTGATAATCGACCGGACGCCTCGGGCGCCAATCGATCGGACGCCGCCGCAAGCTCGAGAAATGCAGCCATCGTCTCGGGACCGGAGCGGGGCGCCTCTTCGGCACCGTAGACACGGAACGATGGCGAAAGCGGCACCTGCACGCCAGTCGCCAACTCGAGGTGGAAAGTCTGTCTCGTTTCGACCACTGTCATCGCGCCCAGTGCAAACCTCGCTGCCGACTCGAGTGCATCCAATACCTCTAGTCCTCGCGAGTCTTCACGGCCGCCCTCTGCCAGGTCGGACTCCACCGCGAACAACAAGTGCGAACCGCCATCAACGCGTTTCCGGCGCCAATGCGCCTCGATCTCGTAACTGCCAGAGTCTGGTTCAACCATATGAAGGAAATCCGGCAGTTCGATCTCGTGATGTTCGAGCCGAACCGGGACGACGAGCACGCGGCGACCAAAGGCGCGCTTCAGATCACGCAATCCCCGATAGGTCTTCTGGAACTCGCGGAGACTGGTTCCCGCCGACAGCGAGTACCTGATCCACGCATGCGTAGGTGCCGACTCATCGTCGCCCCACGATTGAACGACCACGTCTGCGAGCGACGGGTGATACGTACCTCGCTTCTCATCGTGAGGCGGCAATGGCCTCTGCGGCCTCGGTAGCGAAAGCAGGACCGATACCTCGGATCGCGTTTCCTTCTCCGAATCTGACAATGAGTTCACCCGATTCAGGGATCGCCTTCGTTCTTGAGGGTCGTGGTAAACGTTTGCTTCACCCAAACTTCCGTGGTTTCACTTCCTGTTCGGCAAAGAAACGCGCAAGGGAATCGGCGACTCCACGGGATGCCAGAACGTGTCCGTCACCACCCGGGATTGAATTCGTTTCTTGTTCAAGGCTTCGCTCCGACGCTGCGCACAGTATGGCTCAATATTTCAGGGACGACCAAGTAGACACTTTCTAAAGTAGAGTTTCCGCCGAGAGCAAACGCTCACGGTACCGCGTTGGTCGCGACGAGTTGATGCTCCAATGCAACGTTGGTAAATTGACATCATTAATGAATGCTCCATCAGATCGACATCGTCGACAGATAGTCCGGGATTTTTCGCGGACTGCCCGAGTCAAACGACCGCTCAGACTACTGCTCCCTCGGCCTCGCTAACAACCACAATGCTGAGCGCATCACTCATCAGGCGCAAATGATCCTCGGCGTCGGCAACAAGGTTCCGTGGCAATAGGAACGTCTCGAGCATTCTGGCATTCTCAACCAACGCATCTGGCGTTCCCAATTTTTCGGCTAGTAAGGAGACGAACCGCTTCGCTGTAATGCCCCGTCCGTCCACTGGGTCACTGCACCAGGTCGGCGGGCCTGTTTCCGTTTGGAAACAAACAAAGTGTCGTGCGTTGTCCTTGTATGCATCAGGGCAGCTCGACACGTCTGCAAGCATCAGTTTATCGAGATTAGCTTTCGGTCGATAGAGATCCGTTCGGTCGAAGACCATCGGACATGCGTAATAGACCATCGCACCGCGATTTTGAGCCAGCTGACACAGAAGCTCATGCTGCGATGGATCATTGGCCTTCTTCCGCTGTGTGGTGAGGTCCGAGGAGAAGTACGGTATCGTGAACCCAGTTGGAGTTGACCTACTTGACCTTACCCGATGTTTCACCACCTTGAACTGAAGAAAGTATCCGTAGATCCGTTTGTTTAGCTTGTAACTCTTCGTAGACGCAGCAGCTTTCAACTCGTCATACAACTCTTCTTCAGACATTTCGGTCTTTACGTAGGCTTGGTCGAACCCTACGAATTTCTCGAGCTGTGGTGAGTACTTGAAGAATTCGATGTTTCCTGTAGGGCCAAGGCCAAGTGTCTCCCGAAAGAGTTCCATGAGAGCTGCATGGAAGTGCATCTCCAATGTCGCTTCGTTGATGGTCAGCACTGACGTTCTGGAAATCTAATGAAATTCGAGTCAGGATCCGATTCCGGCTTCAATTCACTCCGGAGGATTCCTTGGCATGTGGCCAGTCGTACAGCTGGCCACATCCGTCACCAGGCACACAAGATCTCGCCGGCTCTGGATAGTGACCGAATCGAGGCATTCACTGACATTTGCGACGCAGTTCCAGGTGACGCCAATAGTCCAACTCTCCACGTTCATCGCGATTCGACCTCTCGCCGAAGCACCTTGGCCAGAACAGCCTGCCCGATCTCGTTGACGTGGATGTTGTCGCGATACGGCTGCTTGCCTCGCTGGATCGCTGCGGCGAGCGCCGGTGCAAGCTGGATCACGGGCACGTCGCATTCGGTGGCGACCCGGGCGATGGCGTCGTGCCCTGGCTGCCAGCGACCGCTTTCGATCTCCCGTTTTTCGGGATGTTGCAACAGCAGCACGCGCGGGGCGCGCACATAGGCCAGGAGCAGGAACTCCCGCAAGTCCGACAGGCCTCGCTGCATGGCCGCCACGGCCTGGGCCTCGCTCGGCACGGGGGCGGCCTTTGCAGCTGGTTGAGGCAGGTAGCGCGGAAGATAACGCGTCACTCCCTCGGTGAGCGCCGAAAACGGCTTCGCCTGCGGGTGGGTCGACGGGTCGAGCGGAGCGAAGGTCGGGTTGTCTGCCGCATCGTGACTGGACGCGACGAGCACAACAACGTCAGCATCGAAGAAGCCGTACTCGCGGGCCCAGGCCAGCCAGTTGCCCGGCCCCCAGCTTCCGGCCGAGACGTTTCCGACATAGACCGTCCGGCCCAGGTCTTTTGCAAGACTGCGCGCGAGCAGGGTGGTGGCGAGGTCTTCCCGATCGGTGAGATTGCCCCCGTTCACGACGGAGTCGCCGAACACCAGAACACGCAGTTCGTCCGCCGCCTTCTTCTTCGACAACGGCCCGCTGCGCATGCCGTATTTGTCGGTCACGAAATAATTGCCGAAGCGACCCACTCGGTGAATACCGGTTGCCAAGTCGGAGCACCGTCCGCGCTAGCACTTGACGTCATCGTCAACCGCCAAAGCGCCACCTCCCAACAGATGCTGCCGAATCTCACTTTCCAGAATGAATTCCGGGCTGTTCATAGATGCACAATCTTCAGGTCCCCCCACCGAGATCCCAGGTATTCAGCAACCAAACGCCGGTGGCAGTGTTCAGGAGTCGGTTCACTGCAAAGAAGGCATCCACCATCAATGAGATCTTTTGAAACTTTCTCCTCAACTTTTCTCCGAGCCATCAAGTCCACGAATTGCTCTTCATAGGTAGCCCAGTCCCCTCCATTTTTCTTGTATTCATCGAGGATCTCTTTGGTTGGCGCAAGGTCCGGTCGATGAATATAGTCGATTCGATTGATCTCGCGCAGGAAGAAGCGCAGGTCATCTTTCTTCGTAAATCCCGCGAGTTGGGACACGTTATTCAGGCGCGCATCAACCAGCCTTACCAGACCTGGCTGTCTGAGAAGCGTGAAAAATTGCTCGGCGCTTTTCTTTGTAAACCCAATGGTAAATACTTTCATGCCTTGATTTTTTCCTGCATTTCTTCCCGAAGCATCGCTTCGTCCTGGTAGGCGATCCGTTCCCCGTGAATTCGGTAAACCTCAATGAGGTTTTCTTCGCGTGTGCTAAACATATCTCCCCCCGACATCTTGTAAAGATGGAGCATGCGCGTCTCCATGGTCCCGTGCTCCTCCAGATGTCCGTCAGCATGAATGTGTTTCACAGTTGTCCCGGACTCAAACATTCGCCGGGCAACCAGTACGGCACGATGACAATCAAGAGGATCTTTCTCTGCGCACATCAGGGTGATCCGATACTTCCCCATACCCTGGCGCAGACGCGTCAGCCCTTGTGCAAAGGAAGGCTCTCTCGCTAACAGGTCGTACTGCACCTTTCCTTGATGATAGCAAGCAGGGTTTTCACTTCGTGCCCCCAGTTCCTTGCCAAGAAATACATAGGCGATCTTCGCTTGCAAAAGAGCATCCTTGAGTGCGTCTTTGCAATACTGCGGAAAATGTCTACTGTAGGGAAGCGATCGGACATCCGCCAGTGCGCTAACACCGTGCTGTTTCAGCAGATCAATAAAGACATCAACCGGGTGTGTAGAGTGCCCAATGGTCAGAAGTTCGTTCATCCGCGTACTCTCTTTTCGGTGATGATCGACGCCACCAGTTTGTATGCGAAGGTGTCCCCATTCTGGTTTGTATGGGGCTCGGAAAGACTGATGCATGTCACGACCGATGGAATACGATATTCCCCAACCCCTTTTTCCAGGCATGCACGCTCGTACTCTGGATCGGTGACGTCCAGTTTATAGTCCTGTCCGCGATAATTGAAGCTGGCCCGCACTATTAGTTTCATGTTACCGAACTCTGGCGCCTTCGGGCCAGCGTGAAGAACCATCTCGTCCAGGCCGATCAAGCGCAGGGAGCCGCCATCTTCGTCGATGAGGCCGTCTGAAATCCGATTGTTTCGGTTGTAGTAAGCACTGGATCCGTCCACCCAAAGGTCCGCCGTCGGCTCAATCAATTCAAGAATGTCGGCCCATGACGCGCGTCCTTTCTTCTCCCAATAAAATCTATCATCGATCAGAACGTTTTCACTTTGGTAGCTATTGGGACATTTCCGTATGCACGGAATCTCGATGATATCGAACAGCTGCGCGGTTTTACCGTCTGGATAACGCCGATCAAATTCGGAGATTTCGTGTCCTGCTCGATTGCTGATTGGACGGCACCAAGAGTTATCGCTTGTACGCTTGCCAGCGACACAACGCCCTGTCATCTTTCTTGAGTTTGCCAGACAAACGATTGTTTCGACACTATTCGGCGCATTGCTGCTCATTTCGCTCTTCCTTTCCGCTTCCCTGAATCCGATTACAGCAGTTTCCGGGAGTTCTGGCCACCCACAATCAGTCCGAAATCAAGCACTGGTGCGGGTTTAGTGGGTTTCGCAGGGCCGACTACTTATTGAAAACTAGTAAAGACACGCGACTTGGCCCGGATTCACAGATTCAACGTACCCTCGGATGCCAGCCTTTCGGAATTCGCTTGTCGTACTAACTATGGCGTCAAAAAAGCGCTGCATCCGATCGTTGCTCACCGCAATAGTTCCGTGGTTAAGGAACGTCTGCACAACTCCGGATCTGCGTGGGAATGTCGGCTGAATGATCCAGAATGATGTTTTGATTGGTGTTTTTGCCGCAGACAGCCTGTTTTCAGGCCTCTTTTGGCCCGTTTTCGGGCCCTTGCACGCGCCGCAGGCGCAATCATCCCCCGTCAACCTGCAATATTCGTTTGCGCGCCAGCCACAAATTGGTCAGCGCAAAGAGCGTGGCCAGATTCGCCGTGTTCTTCGCCAGTCCTTTGTAGCGCACCTTCGTGAAGCCGAACTGGCACTTGAGCACCCGAAACGGATGTTCTACTTTCGCCCGGATGCGCGCCTTGGTGCGCTCCAGCTCATCGACCAGTCTGTCGTGCGCGCGGGTTCTGTCCAGCACCCGGCGCTTGCCCGGCATCATCGCGATGTGCCAGTGCGCCTGCGGGTGATTGCTTCTGACTTCCTCGCGCTTGTGCGCACCGCGATAGCCCGAGTCGGCAAAGACATCCGTCTCATCGCCGTGCAGCAACCCATGCACCTGCGTCACGTCATGAGCATTGGCTGGTGTGGTGACCATCGTGTGCACCAGACCCGATTCGACGTCCACGCCAATGTGCGCTTTCAGCCCGAAGTGCCACTGGTTGCCCTTCTTCGTTTGATGCATCTCCGGGTCGCGCGTACCAGTGCTGTTCTTCGTCGAAGACGGTGCAGCGATGATCGTGGCATCGACCGCTGTGCCGGCGCGCAGCATCAGGCCCTGGCGGGCCAGGAGGGCGTTCACACGCTCGAAGATCGCGAGGCTCAGTCCGTGCTCCTCGAGCAAGTGACGAAAGCGCAGGATGGTGCTCTCATCGGGCAGACGATCCATCCCAATGTCCAGGCCCGCAAACTGCCGGTACAGCGGCACGTCGTAGAGCGCTTCTTCCATCGCCGGATCGGACAGGCCGAACCAGTGCTGCATGAAGTGAATGCGCAGCATCGTCTCCACCGCAAAGGGCGGGCGCCCGCCCCTGGGGCCAGGAGCCGGCGCGTACGGCGTGATGATCGCCAACAGTTCGGCCCAAGGCACCACCTGCTCCATATCGTCCAGCAGCTTCTGCTTGCGCGTGCGCCGCGCCTTCAACTCGAAGCCGCCCGTGGCGGCAAGACTGGTCTGTTTCATCATCCGGTGACTGTCTCACACCTGGCGGCGAACGGCCAGGTTTTGCAGAGGTTCCTTAAGATCAAGATTGAATACCGTTATCGACGTACTTGGGCCACTAGTTTTTGAATGATTGACTTCAAACCTCGCTCGATTTACGGCGGTCATGAGTTCATTGAACACTGTGAACGCTCGATCCTCGCTTTCGGTTGAAATGATAATGTCATCTACGTACGTGGTGGCAACTATAGCCTTTTCCTTATTTAGCGATTGAAGAAAGGAGCCGAGTGCGCTCTGGGCCAGGCAAAGAGCTGCTATCACGGGAGATTGAACAAACCCGAATGGAAGGAACCACCTGGATTCATTGGGTAGGCGAACAACAGAAGCGTTTGCCCACTCTCTTGCGAGGGCATAGCCGAAAAGCCGCTTGAGACACCGAGTTACCCGAGTTCTGTTGATACTGCCAAAGCAATCTCGAAGATCGACGCGAATAAACCAGTTGCCCTCAAGATGAGCTTGAAGTGCTGCAACATGACCTCCCGAGCGAAACTGGTACATGTAATCAGGGGGCGCCCAAAATTTCAGTATCTCGTTCTTGATGACGGTGCCCTTTTGTCGGGACTCATCCGTAGGCACAAACACCCAGCGGCCAGGCTTCAGCTCAAATTTTTCAGACCAACGAGCCTGCACTGCGCGGTTCGGAGTAGTTAGAAGCCATGTTCAAGAGGGTGATTGCCAGCCACGCTAATGCAGTGGCTAACTTCACACACTCAAGAACTAGGCGGGATGTACGTTTATTCATAGCATCCATCCTCCGTCTCGAAGCCCGGCTTACCTAGCGCAAGAGCGCATGGCAAATAACCAATGGTGAGCGGCATGAGGAGAGCCCATCATGCCATCCAAGCGGATCGCCAAAGGCGACGGGACGGACGGAAGAGTCGCAGGGCGCCGGAGCCCCCTACCGCCGGGCCCAGATACTCTTACATAAATTTTCCGGATTTGCAATTAAGACTCGACGGACGGTCTGTTGCTATGTGTGCAATACCGAAAATCGCCGGCGCAACTATTAATGTCTTCTTCATTCTGTGTTTCAGTCGCCTGAGCCTTGTCGAGGCACGTCAAAATCCCGCCCCGCAGAAATCTCTCCGCCCCGCCTCACCACCCAATCCCCCAAAACCAGCACATCCATCCTGGTTCGCAGGAAGCAGTCCAGCGCCTCTTCCGGCCGACACACCACCGGTTCGTTCTCGTTGAACGACGTATTGAGCACCATCGGAACGCCGGTCATTTCCCGAAACGCGCTGATCAGACCGTGGTAACGAGGATTCGTATGCTGATAGACCGTCTGCAAGCGCCCGGAACCGTCGACATGTGTCACCGCGGGGATCAGTGAGCGCTTGTCTTCTCGAATCTGGAACACCTGCATCATGAAAGGCACTTCTTCGTCCTGCTCGAACCATTCGCTCACGGCTTCGCGCAGCACTGAGGGAGCGAACGGGCGGAATGATTCGCGGCGCTTGATCTTGAGGTTCAGGATGTCTTTCATGTCGGCGCGGCGTGGGTCGCAGACGATGCTGCGGTTGCCCAGCGCCCGCGGCCCCCATTCCATCCGGCCCTGAAACCAGCCGACGACTTCACCTGCTGCGACGTGTTTCGCCGTCTCCTGGCACAACACGGAAGGCTCGGAAAGGCGGGTCACCGTGCAGCCGTCCGTACGGATCTGTTCGGAGCGTGCGTCCAGTGCGGCGCGGATCTGATCGTCGGAAAAAGATGGCCCCCAGTAGGCATGGTCGTGCATCGGGCCGCGCTGCTGCGCTGCCGGCCCTCCCAACTGGTGCCAGGCCGCGAAGGCCGCACCGATGGCACCACCGGCGTCGCCCGCCGCCGATTGCACGTAGACGCGCTTGAAAGGCGTTCGCAGCCTGATCTTGCCGTTGGCGACCGAGTTCATCGCGCAACCGCCCGCGACCGCCACTGCATCCAGCGAATGCCGCGCGTACAGCGCGTTGAGCAGGTGGAAGAACGCCTCCTCGTACATCGCCTGCACGGAGTGTGCGATGTCCATGTGGCGCTGGGTCAATGGCTCATCTTTCTTTCGGGCGGGGCCGAGCAAAGATTCGAGTGACTCGCTGAAGAGCGTGCCAACCGATGGAGAACCGTTCTCCCATTCGTATTCGATCTTCTCGCGGTGGTGCCGAAAGAAGTCCAGATTCAGCTTGAACCCGCCAGTCGTCTCCAGCCGGACGATCTCGCGCATCTGCGGCAGGAAGGTGGCTTGCCCGTAAGGAGCCAGCCCCATCACCTTGTATTCGTCGCCGTAACTGGGGAACCCGATGAATTGCGTAAGCGCCTGGTAGAAGATTCCGAGCGAGTGGGGAAAATAGACACGATCTTCGACCTCGATGCGGGTGCTGCGCCCAACTCCCCAGGCAGCACTCGCAAAGTCGCCGAAGCCATCCACCGACGCGACCACGGCCTCGTCGAACGGAGAGACGTGAAACGCCGAGGACAGGTGCGCCAGATGGTGCTCGACCTGCTGGACGACACCCCGGAAGATCTGGCCTGGAAACGCTGATGCGAGTTGCTCAGCAACGCCGGCCCGTTCGCGTTTGTTCCGGATGCGGTCGAGAACCATGCCGAGATCAGGCCGCTTCGAAAGCGTGAACGCGACTTTCTTTCCGAGGTTGGCTCGCGAGTCCTGGTTCAGCGCTACGTAATCGATGTCGGCGAGTTGAATACCTGCCTCGAGCAGGCACCAGCGGATTGCTTCGCTCGGGAAACCAGCCCAGTGCTTGATGCGACGGAAGCGCTCTTCTTCGGCGGCGGCGAGCAAAACGCCGTCGCGAAGAATGCAGGCGGAAGAGTCGCCGTGAAAGGCGTTGAGGCCGAGAATGTACATTCGGAGTCCGGAGAAAGCTGGATCTGGAGCCGACAGATCCAGCAGAGTTATCTATCCAACCTCGACGCAGTCGGGGCGTGACCCCTTGCGAAGAATCCACGAGTACACGGCAACGGTATCCCGCGCAATCGCGTTCCAGTCATATCTGCGCACATACTCACGCCCGCGCTCGCCCATTGCCCGCCGCTCGTCGTCCCCGAGCGCCATCGCTTCACGCAGCGCAGCCACCAGCGGCTCCACGCCAATCTCGATCCACCACCCGCAACGTCGGGTTTCGAGATCAGCCCACGGTGCGCCACGCGTCGTGATCACCGGCAAGCCGTGTGCCAGCGCCTCGGCAACCACGACGCCGAAGTTCTCGCTGAAGGTCGGTAGCACGAACAGGTCGGCATCCAGATACGCCGCAGATTTCCGCTCCCCGTCGACCTCGCCGATGTATTCGATCGATTCCGCGACTCCGAGTCGTAGCGCAAGGGCCATTACCTCGGCCAGATGCCCACCCTCGTCGGGGCCGGCGATGCGAAGGCGCCAGCCGTGCGGCGCAAGACGCGCCCACGCCTGAACAAGGTTCAGCAGGCCCTTGACAGGATGCACCCGGGACAGGAACAGGATGTTGCGTACACGCTCATGCGGTGGTTGCGGTGGCCGACCGGTGATGTACGGCGACATGAACTCGACACCGTTGGGAATGATGGCGACGGGTTGGCGCAGGCCGAGCTTGCGGATGCTCTCGAGTTCCTGCCAGGCGGTGGCGATCAGGATGTCGGTTGCGTTGAGATCGCGGCGCTGGAAGAGCGCCATGCCGAGGCGCTTCTTCCACGCCTTGTGTTCGAGCGCCCAAGGCTCCAGCATGCCCCGAGGGTGCACAACGAGCGGAATGCGGTGCCGACGTGCCGCGAGCGCAGCCCAGTGTGATGCAGGCGCCCACAGACCATGACTGTGCAGGATCGCAGGACGCTGGACACGCGTCATGCGGCACAACTCACCTCGGATCGGCAGGGCAAACCTGAGCGCGGATATTGATGGAGATTCCGGCAGGCGTCGGTCGACTGCGGCGCATGCCGAAGGCACCGCAGGCTCGCCGGTGCGCGACTGGCTCAGCAGCGTGACGGCAATCTCCGGGTGGGCGGCGAGTGCGTCGGCGAGTTGCACGACAGTGCGCGACGGGCCGCCTGATTTCGGGTGCAGGCCAGCCACGACGTGCGTAACGGAGAGCCTGCTCGATGGCATCAGCCGAGCGGTCATGCGGAAGAAGGCGCAAATGAGCGCGCGACTTGGCACGCCCAGCCGCGACTGTCGGGGCGCACGGCGCCGGCGGATGCTTGCGCCATCCACCTCCCCACCGGAATCCCGAACCCCGTCTTCTTCCGGCCGGCGATCTCAGGGGGCAACGCCTTGCCCGGCGCCTGCGCCAGGAGCGTCTTCCCCGGATACCGAACAAACGCCGACAGGAGCGGCTGCAACTGCGTCAGCAAATGTGCATCGACCAGCGGCGTGCGCAGTTCGACGCTGTGATCCATGCTCGCCCAATCGCTGTCGCGCAATAACTGGTTGCGCAGGTAGGTGGTCGACTCGATCTGGCCGAGCGCGAGCGCTGGGTCGCTCGGCAGCGATCCGCTCATCGCTTCGACCAAGCGTGCGGCGTCGAAATCGCGCTGCGCGAGTTCGGCCTGCTCGCGACCCATGAGTCGCGGAAGATCTTCGGGCGCGTGAACGCTGCGCCGCAGCCACCAGGCGCCGGCGATCGAGCGTGACCAGTCGGCCGCGTACTTCCAGCGGGCGTTGCTGCTGCGGCGCGCCTGCGCGCGAGCCGCCAGCGCCAGAGCCGGTGCGGCACCCGGAATGCGGCCGAGCCGGCGCCGCCACGCCACCACGCGCGGCAACTGGCGAAAGCTCTCGTAGCCCTGGAAGAGTTCGTCGCCGCCGACGCCCGAGACAACCACCTTGAACCCGCGCTCGGCCACTGCCTTGCTTGCGTACCAGGTGTTGATCCCGTCGATGCTGGGCTGGTCCATGGCGTCGAGAATGCGCGGCAGGTCGGCCAGGAATTCCTCGCGCGTGACGCGGCGCACGTGGTGCCGGATGCCGTAATGCGCGGCCAGTGCCGCCGCCGCGGGTGCCTCGTCTTCGTGCCGCCCCGCGAACTCGTCGTAGGCTATCGTGACGCCTTCGAGGTCGCGCACGCCAGCCTGCACCATCAGGCCGGCAAGCGCACCGGAGTCGATGCCGCCGGAGAGAAACACCGCCACGGGGACGTCGGCCACCAGATGACGCGTAACCGTCTCGCTCAGGGCGGCGCGGGTGGCCGCCCTGATATCCGCATCGGCCAGATGGCACGCGGGCGCCGTGCGCCAGACTGCACCGATGTCAAACCAGCAACGTGGCTCGGTTATCTGGCCGTTTGCAATCCACGCGCAATGCCCGGCAGGCAACGCGCGGATATCGCGATACCAGGTGTGCGGTTCGGGAACGCTCCCCAGGAGCCAGAAGCCCGCCTGCCCGCGCAAGTCGGGTTCGCGGCTGACGAGGCCGGTGGCGAGCAGCGCCTTGACCTGCGACCCGAGCAGCACACCATGCGACGTGCGGGCGACGTACAGCGGCTTGATGCCGTATGGGTCGCGTGCCGCGAATGCACGCCGCGTAACCTTGTCCCAGATGACGAACGCAAACATGCCGTGCAACTTCGGCAACATCGCCTCGCCTTCCTGCGCGAAGAGGGCGAGAAGCACCTCCGTGTCGGATGCGGTCCGAAAGACGATGCCCTTGTGCTTCAACTCGGTGCGTAACGCGGCGAAGTTGTAGATCTCGCCGTTCAGCACAGCCACGTAGCGCCCGCAGGTCGAGTGCATTGGTTGGGCCGAGCGCCGATCGAGATCGAGAATGGCCAGGCGACGATGGCCGAGGGATATACCCTCGCCGTGCCAGAGTCCTTCATAATCTGGGCCGCGGGGGCGCATACGGTCGAGTGCTCGTGTGAAGTGCTCTGTGGGCAGCGCCACAGCCGTTGGAAAGTGCGCAATCAGGCCGCACATCGCCAAGTTCTCCAGCCGTAGTCGGCGCGACGTGGTGTCCGGAGCAATGCATTCATCGCCGCGTTCCAGCTACCAGCCGATCCCACATATCCACAAATGCCTCGCCCGCGACCTCCTCGGCGTAACGACGCTCGACCGTTCCTCTCGCAGCGAGGCCCATGGATCGGTTCAACTCTTCGTCGCTGCACAGCCGTGCGAGCCGGTCAGATAATGCGGGGGCGTCGTCCAACGGCACCAGAAAACCATCCGTGCCATCGGAGATGATTCCATCGGGCCCGCCGCTGCGGGTGGAAACGACCGGGATGCCGCACCCCATCGCTTCCAGCAAAACGACGCCCAAGCCTTCCTCATCAGAGGGTAGCGCAAATGCCGCAGCGTGCTGATAGAGAGTGATCAGAGCTTCACGCGTCGGGCGCTCGATGTACGAGACCTGTCTATCAACACCCAGACTTTCGGCTCGCGTCCAGAATGTTTGATCAGGACCCGATGAACCGGCGAGCACAAGCCGCACCCGGTTCTGAATTTCTCCTGGCATTGCCGCATACGCTTCCAGCAGCAGTTTAATGTTTTTTCGGAGATCGTCGAGTCGCCCGACACAGAGGATGTAGGGGTCGGAGACAAGATCCCGTTCGCTCAACGGATGGAAAGCGCGGACATCGACACCCGGCGGCGCGTAGCGAAGATCCACGTTGCGCCCGACATTCAACTGCTGCGCATAGTCAAACATCCATGGATTCTCGACCTGGATTGCATCGACCGTACGCAGCGCGCGGTCGTCCATTCGATCAGTAATTTCCGTCATTGCCTTGCGCCACCATCCCCCGGGACTGCGAGGATCGGCGTCCCGACGGCGGCGCTCGACTCGCGCGCGCGTGGCACATTGAAGAGCGACGGGCATCCCAAGACCACAAACCGCGTTTGCAGGTGCCGGTGACCCGGACACGACTTGAATAAGATCACAGTCAGCAAGCGCCTTATGCAACGCACTGCGGGGGCGGTAGCGTTGGAACTCCAATTCCCCGGCCACAGCACCAACGTAGAGATAGGAGAATCCTTCCCATTCACGGTAACTCGCGAGGGGGCCACGTAGCCAAGAGCTAGGACGTCTCAAACGGAGATGCGCTGGATCATCTGCAGAGCAAGCCATTGACACCAATTTTATTTGATAGCGCTCTGCCCGTCGCGCAGTATCTAATACGAAACGTCCGACAGCCGGAACCCCTCCCCCTTGGTCGAGAGCGGGCACAACTACGCCAAGTATTGATCGAACATTTGTTAACATCGTCGTCAGTTAATAACCATCAGATAAGCTCCGCTGTTTAAACGATTTTAAATTATGTGCACCTATTTGGAGCTACAATTAATTAATATTTATAAACATCCCGCCAAGCTCTAATAAAGGCTTCGCGAGTTATCCCAAGTTTGTGAAGAGATGCTTTCGCCGCGCTTCCGGCTTTCATCCGAATCCTATCCGATAAAAAAAACGCGATTCCCTCAGCTAGAGCAGACGAATCGATAGACTTACAAACATATCCATCAACCTCATGTTCAATGAGTTCTGGACTACCTCCGACGGGAAAGATTACGGATGGGACTCCAACGCTTTTGGCTTCAACAAGCACATTTCCAAGAGACTCCTCATAAATTGATGGCATTACGTGGATATCACACTTGCCGATCAATGAATAGATATCGTTTACATGGCCAAAAAACTCAAAATACTCCTGAATTCCAGCCTCATCGATATACTGTATTAGCGCCTCTGTATAGCTTTCATCCTGCTTAAGCGAGCCAGCGATAATAAAAGTCAAATTCGAATATTTCTGGCACAATTCACGCGCCGCCTCAGCAAGTTGAATGACGCCTTTCTGTGGAATAACTTGACCGATATAAAGAATTCTAATTTTGCTGTTCTTTTCCAGCCCTAAAAATTCTTTTCTTGCAATATCTCGTTCGGGAGGGTAATTATAGATTATTCTGGTCATGTCATTAGTTTTAGCGATAGACTCAATCTTGCGGAGTATATGCTGTGAAATACAAACGATCGTAATTCCTTTTTTTGTTATAATTCGTTCCCACAAAAAACCAAATATTCGTGGTGACGCTCTTGGTGAGTCGCCAATTCGATAAATAACAGCGATATTTGTCAAAAATAAAAATGGCCAAAGATTAAAAAAATCCCAGAATCCATTTATATGTATATGTGTCGCTTTAAATTGTCTGGCGATTATTGCCACCCTAATGTTTGCACTAAACAGTGCTAATAATTTTCTGATCCATATACGTAATGATATATTCTTGCCAAAAATTCCAGCAAGAGGGATCGCAGAACTTCGAAAGCCTTCGTTAGCAATAAAGCGACTTACTTCAGAAGCTTCTGGTTCCGAGTTTGTAATGAAAAGGCACTCGTAATTATATTCATTTAAAAATTTAAATACCTGAACATTACTCCGTTCGCGTCCAAATACTTTTGACGAGCCTAGAACAACGAGAACTTTTGGAGTATTCATTTAAGATATATTTTTTCTGATGGTCTAATTTTTCTTAGGGAGGGATGTATCAGCCCCCAAATTCGGCTTGAAAAATAATTTAAGATAAACCATCCGACGAGTAAACTCGTCACAGCGCCTCCAAGTAGTTTTATATTGGAACTTTCAAAAAGAATGGCACCGGAAAGAATATAACTTGTAGCAAAAGAAAGTGCTAGTAGAGGATACTTCCCGGAGTTTGCCAGCATAGAGTATGACCAGCTCCAGAAAAAACCAAGTGCAAACACTGGAATGAACATAAAGATCGGACCGAAGTCAATATAGCTTTCCGTCGCATATCCCAAGCTAACGGACGTGCCCTGTTCCGCACCTGCAACCACTATGCCTGAAAACGCATTCACTCGCTCTGAATCATCAATAGCTGGCTTTTTAGGAAAAAATAGCCGAGGTGTAAATATATGTGTAATAGCTTCGCCCCAAAGTGAACCATTTTGATAAGGTATATGCGCCGGAACAATTTTTGTCACGCGTGCGAAAAAATTTACATACCCAATTCGTTCTGCACCTGAGGCTAAGCCTTGCGAGAGGTCGTTCAGTGTTAAGTCAGATACTTTGTCAAAGAGGAATTCAACTTGCTCCATTGGAGATACCAGCACTGTTTGAGTTCGAGTTCCTTTATTTAAAAAGAAGCGATAATCAATTTTTACGGCCTGCCAGAAAGTAGCAAGAAACACTGTCAAAGCAACTAGAAGAACTGTTTTGAATTGAAAAAACCTCCGGGTATCTTGCGAGTTCATCGCTGTAACAATTATAGCGATAAATATTATATTTTTAAAGCTTGAAAAAAAACCAAATAAGCCACTTAAAATTTCAAAAAGGAAAACACCCGCAGCAAAATACTGTAACCGTTTATTGAATTGCGCTGCCCATAATATTATAAAAACGATTGTCCATCGAAACAAGCTAAGTGGTAGTAGCGGTTGATACAATCCAGGTGCTTGTAGTTCTAAAGCTTTAATACCGACATCCAGGAGGTTCGCGAGAATGTATGCTATTAATAAGCGCTTAACGCTAAATCCATAGGCATCTATTTTTATTTGTGCAACTCTTTTTCGAAGCTTCCGCTGCCTTGCAACATACATACCTAGAGCAAGAAAAAAAAGCGTTAGAAGACTTAAGAGTGTGGCGATATCGAGATTTGGTGGTTCGCCATCATTTTTAAGATTTAGTCCAACAAGATTTGCACTGAAGATAGGTATAAAAACTTGGAGCCATTGATAAGCTAGCGCAAAAAGAAGAACCGGAGGTTCGCCTGGAAGAAATAATAATTTAAAGAAAATTGGAATTAGTGCTAGTCCGAAAAGTGTTAGGCCTGGATTCGCACTCGATAGGCTATATACCAATGCAAGGCAACTAAGCCATAGGGCTGTTTTAGAAAGTCTGAGCTGCTCTAGGCTTATCAAATTAATTGACATTGAGAAATTGATAATATCTAAATGATCAATCTGGGGCTTATTCGGCTTCGATAAATGCTGATTTATCGCCGGTTTATTATAAATTAAAATTCTTGAACACAAAAAAACGATGATATGGGTTCCCTGTCACCCGATAGGTCTTGATCATCGATGCATACTCCGATAGATCACGAGAGATTTTTTTTAGGTAGTAATCTTCCTTGTTAATTTCCCAATAATGCTCACCGTCGAACGTATGAGGTTGTACTTTTGCAAAAGGTTTTGGAACAAGGCAATCGAACACACCAAGTTTGGGGATTTGAATCGTGTATCGCCAGACTGCTTTGGCGTCCGGCAGGCTGATTACGAGGTGACGACGGCTGACGCGCGTCATTTCCCGAAAGGCCAGCAGACTTTGCTCATACGGCAAATGCTCGAGTATTTGAAAGGCACAGACTACATCGTATGAATGATCTGGGAGTGGGATGGCCGTGACTGAGCCAACATGATCTGGATTGAGTTCAGGGTCAATGTCCAGTGTTTCTACACTTAGGCCAGCGAGCTTGGCTAGCGATTTGAAAATCCCGGGCCCAGGTCCCACCTCCAGAACACGGGTCGGTTGTAGTCGTAGTACTTCGTCGAGTTGATGCCACAGACTTTGCCATCGTGCCCTGCTCATGTAACGGGCGAAGTCGTAGTGAGATTTATCAACTTGCTTTGAGATCATGAGCATGAAGGTTTTGGATTCTCAGGGATTGGTAAGTGGCCACTACGATAGATCACCCAGAGGATCAACCAGACGTAAGCGACGACGCCGAATAAGGAAAAAATCGCGATTGCAGCGACATCGCTTTTAAAATATATGAATCCGAGCCAGAGACCCAGTACTTTTGTGCCGGTACTGAACAGTTCGTAGATGAGGAGCCCACCCTGCAGACGCAATGCAGGGATCGCTGATACGGCTGGTCTGTTGATATATTGAAAAAAAAGCCACAAGGCCAATAACTGCGCATAGACGCCTGCCGTGTGCCATTCCTGGCCAAAAACGAATGCGAACAGGATCGGGCCAGCGACCAGTACAGCCAGAAATGGTAGCACCCCCGTTGCGGCCATACCGAGGGTCGCCTTGACGATCAACGCGCGCGCGTTCTCACCATTATGTATTGCTTCGTTGATTCGCGGATAAAACACTGCCATCACGGACCCGGCGATCAAGCTGGCCGGCATGCCGAGTACTGCGTTGGCGATGGTGTACTGCCCCGCGCTGGCTGCTCCGAAAAAACTAGCCAGCAGCAATATCGGCAGATTCTGGGAGAAGGCATTGATCAGGTTCTGTGGTGTTCTCAGCGTCGGGAAATCGCCATGCTCTCTTGCAAGTTGCCCCAGCGTTTTGGGGGCATTATCGGCGTTGCCTGTCGGCTCTGGTGGCTTCGCGATGCGCTTCCAGCCAAGATAGGTTAGCGTCACCCCAAGCAGCGCCCCGAAGACATTGGTGGCGATCAATACCAATGCTGACGGGTTCACGACGCCGCCAAGGGTCCGCGCGGTGCCGAGCAGTAAAGCCGTAACCACTCCGTATGACGCAATGATCCGGAACGCATGCTTCCTGATCAGCCACTGGCTGAGTACACCAGTGAGGACCGAGATGATCATCGCAGCGGGGATCAGATACAGGAAGGGCGCAATCGTTTCCGCATTCAGTAGCGCGAGGAATTCGGTACCGAAAAAGGTTAGCAGTAGCATCACAACGGCTGTGACGATCAGCCCGACATAGAGAGACAACCGGGCAATTCCCCGTGCGTCGGCATCCGAACGCGGAAGCACCACGGCCGTGGGGTAGCCAAGCGCCGCCACTGTCGCGAGTAGCCCGACGACCGTCATGAAAATCCCCTGCAGACCGTAGGCTTCGGGCCCGTAGAGCCGTGCCACGATGGGCGCGAAAGCCATTGTGATAGCCTGCGCAGCAGCTGTTCCCGTTGCTACCGTGGCGACGTTGCGCACGAAGGGCCGACGGGCAAGGTTCGAGATCGCCGTGCATACGTTGCCTGCGCGAAGCGTGTCGAGAAGAGCCACTAGGCAGCGAAGCCTTTTGCGTGCTGCCGTTTGTCGGCGCCGACCGTACGATCGGTAACGGTTCCCGAGTGGCGGGTGAAAAGAATCAGGGAGGGCGCTCTGGTCATGTGTCGCGATCCGCTTCCCGCCTCAACTCCTCAATCTCCACCCGCAACGCCTCATACTCGGCCATCTTCCGCTTCAGGAACCGCGCCGTCAGGCTCGCTTTGGCGGCTACGCCGGACGGAGTAAGCAGATAGGCGTAGGCCAGCTTGTTGCGGCTGTTCCTGAAGTTGTGCATCTTGACGTGGCCCTTGTCGACGAGCGCTTTCAGGCAGTAGTTCGCCTTGCCCAGGCTCATGCCGAGCGAGTCGGCCAGTTCGCGCTGGCTGGTGCGCGGGTTGGCATCGAGAGTGCGCAGCACGTGGAAGAGCGTCTCCTCGTGCGCGGGTTCGGGTTCGGGCCTGGGTCTGGTGCGGTTCGGCATTCGGAATGGCTACCGCAGTGCGCGCCTCGTTCGAGGCCGCACTGCGGCGGCGCTTCCGGTCCGGGTCGGGCGGCGAAGCCGGCGGTTTCGGCGGCTTCACGGCTGGCCGGTGAAGAGGCTGGTCACTACGGGCGCGGGTGCTGCGCGGCGGAGGTGTTCAGCCAGTGAACGGATGCTAGCAGGATTGGTTTTGTGCGAAAACCGATGGTTCAAGCCTGTGTTGGTGATTTGCCGATGGGTCTGTCGACGGATGGTCGCTGGTGCCGGACGGGCGCGATGCTGTGGTGCTTCTGGCAGACGCTACGCAAAGTACAGATCGGGCAGAAACCGCTGCAGACCGCAGCACTTTTGGCCGGGGCAGCGGTGCTCCGGCGAATTTTGCTGCTTATTGCAGCGTTCCTGCTCGCCTTCTGGCTCGACGACATCCGCTAGAAACATGAAGCTGTCGGTCAAGTCGCGGATTTCCGCCGGCGTCATCTGGATCCTGGGCAGACGCGGCAGCACTGTGACCGTCTCGTCGAGGATGACGCGCGACAGCACCACGTCCGGGCTGCCCTGACGCCATGCGGTGACGATGCGCCCCGGTACGCTGCCCGGACAGGCCAGGCCCGACACCAGCACGTTGGTATAGCGCACAACATGCAGTGCCGGCATCAGCGCTGCTTTCGCTCCGCCGCCACCGCCGCGTCGAATAGATCGATAATTCTCTGTTAGATCCGTAGATTTGCGCTATCAGACATACGCATGATAGATTGATAAGATTGAGATAGATACTTCAAGTTCCTGATGGATCCACTTCGAAATCCATTCTCGCCGGGCGCCGGAGCCCCGCCGCCAGAGCTCGCCGGTCGTGAGGGGGTCATCGAGGCCGCAACCATTGCCTTGCACCGCGTCCGCCGAGGCAAGCATGAAAAAAGCCAGATGCTGTTGGGCCTTCGTGGTGTCGGCAAGACGGTTCTGCTGAACAAAATCAGCGATCTTGCCGAAGGCATCGGCTATCAGGTGGTCATGCTGGAAGCGCCGGAAGGGCAGCGGCTGGCACAGTATCTCGCCCCCGCACTGAAGAGCATTCTGCTGCGTCTGAGCAAGGTCGAAAAGGCAAGGGACTACGCCCTCCGGGCGATTGGAGCGTTGCGAGGCTTTGCGAGTGCATTCAAGGTCTCGGTCGGAAAAGTGGAGGTCACGGTTACCGAAGCTCCCACGGCGGATAGTGGAAATCTGGAGATCGATCTTCCTGAACTCCTCCTGGCGATCGGTCAGGCGGCCAAAGCAGCCGACTCGAGCGTCGCCCTCCTTGTCGATGAAGTTCAATACCTTGACGAAGAAGACCTGCGCGCGCTGATCGTTGCGCTGCACCGAATCGCGCAGAAAGGCCTGCCGCTGGTGCTCTTTGGTGCTGGCCTGCCGCAGGTAGCCGCATTGGCGGGAGAAGCGAAATCGTATGCCGAGCGTCTATTCGATTACCCGGCGATCGGGGCGCTGCCCGATGACGCTGCTCGCCAGGCAGTTCGTCAGCCCATACGTGACGAAGGCGCAGACATCGAACCGGAAGCACTCGAGCGCATCGTGGCGGTCACGCACGGATACCCGTACTTTCTTCAGGAGTGGGGCAAGCACTCCTGGAATCAGGCGCAGGAGTCTCCGATTACGACCGACGACGTCGAAGCCGCAAGTACTTCGGCCACGGACGCGCTCGACAAGAGTTTCTTTCGCGTCCGCTTCGACCGGCTGACGCCTCGGGAACAGGATTACTTGAGAGCCATGGCCGAACTCGGGCCTGGTCCCCATCGGTCGGGCTCAATTGCCGAGGCGCTTGGGAGCGCGGTCGAAAAAGTAGGGCCCCTTCGAAGCGGATTGATCCGTAAAGGAATGGTCTGGAGCCCCGCGCATGGAGACACGGCGTTCACCGTGCCGATGTTCGACGAGTTCATGCGCCGCGCCATTCCGGAATGGCTGCCCAAAAAGACGCGAACGCGCTCATCGTCGAACCAGATGACGCGCGCAACGTCGCGCGGACGGCAGGCAAACTGAGCCGCCAGCGGAGGCAGGCGCTGCATTGACGGCAGTCGGATTCATCACCGTCACGTGCCGGGCCTGACGAACGATTTCCGAACCATCACCTCGATGAACTCAAGCGCGCGCAGCAGTTCGTCGATCGTCTCCCGACAAGTCAGTGGCGCGAGCCGCTTGCGCTGCCAGGCCTGCTGCACTCAGGTCAGACATCCGGTGATGAGGAGCAACGCCGAGAGCAGAACCTTGGTATCAGGAACGGCTTGTCGGGTCACCTGGCAGAAAAATGGCCGGCAGGAAGCTCGTGACTCTGGAGCGCCGGCCTTCCGGACGCCGCGAAAACCGCTGCACATTGCAGCACTTCTGGCCGGGGCAGCGTTCCTCCGGCGGATTTTGCTGCTTATTGCAGCGTTCCTGCGTGCATGCTTCTGCGTGCCATGGCAACGCTCCGTCAGTCGA
>Ga0172382_10002683_pt1 | contig 29252 bp, 23 predicted proteins | sample Leawel138RmetaG_FD_122245 | JGI IMG/M metagenome (GOLD analysis project Ga0172382, IMG submission 122245) | Leachate microbial communities from a municipal landfill in Southern Ontario, Canada - Leachate well 138R metaG | ecosystem: Engineered > Solid waste > Landfill > Unclassified | place...
GCTAAAAAAATGTTCTTTTTGCCCTGTTTTTTGTCTTTTTCTTACTCCGTAGCGCTGCTATGCAGTGCAAAAAAGCCTTCAAACAGAACAAAAATATTCATTTTTCGCTTCAATCAAAAAAGTCAAGATGAGTTCACTTATAAATTTATCTCGTCAGCCAACCTCTTCGACTGGCTGTGGCTATGGCATAGGGTGTTATCCAAAACAGCGTAAACATATAGAAAATACTATAGGGATATGCCCAGACAGATTCCAATATATTTTTTTGTCTTTTGCTGTAAAAAAACACCTGTACACTCGAAAAGATGAAAATACTCATCAAAACCGAACTCAAAAACAACAGCGGATGTGTCAGAATAAACCAAAACATCAGCAGCAACAGCGGATATGCCATTATCACTTTCAGCCACTGGTTTAGGAGCAGTATTCGGGTTCCGGTTTTGGCTCCTTCTCTAAAGTTTTTGAAGGCAAATTTGCTCATCATAATATTTTCACGAACGTTGCTTCGCTCCCATCTGATAAACATTTTATAGAGGCTTTTGTATTTTTCGGGAGTGTTTGTCAGCACACAGGCATTGCGTTGAAACAATACCTTATAGCCTTGTTTGAGTATCATATTGGTCATAGCTCTGTCTTCACCAATGTCTGAAGGTTGTCCCATAAAGGTTTGGTTTACCCATTGCTCTAAACAGTTCATCACCGCCTCTTTACGATAGGCAGCCAAAGCTCCGGGAGTACACAAAACCGAACCTAACCTGCTTTGGGCAGAACGGATAAACTCAAAACTGAACACAAAACTCACATTGAGCATCCGAGGAATGATGGCTTTCTGGTTGTTCAAAACCCTTACGTTTCCTGCCACTGCTCCACATTTTTTGTTTACCATAAAAGGGCTGACCAAGTTTCGCAAAGTATCTGTATTGATAATCGAATCACTGTCTATGGTTACGAAAACCTCTCCTGTCCCCAGGTTAAACCCACGATAGAGAGCATGTCTTTTTCCTTTGTTTTCGGGTTGTTGATAGATAGCAAGTCGGTCTCCCAATTGTTCTTTGGCTTTTTTCATCCAATACCAAGTGTCGTCTTTACTGCCGTCATCAATCGAAATCAGTTGTAATTTTTCTACAGGATAATCGCTTTTTGTGATGCTCAACAAGGTTTCCCAAACTAATTTTCCTTCGTTATAGGCAGGGACAATTACCGTACAGGTTGGGAGTTCTTCATCTGAAACCGATTGAATGGGTTTGTAACGTAGGTATAAAAACAGGATATACAACAGAAAACACACTTTTATGGTGAGCAATACTAAAGTAATGGTCATCACCACAGGTCCCCAGGTGGTTTCCATTCGTTCTAAATGAACTCTTTCAAAATCGGGTTGAAATCTGTAAACCAGAAACATAGCTCCAAACATCAGCGAAAAAGTTCCTGAAAGAATCAACAAATCTAACGAGCAGAGGGCTTTTTGTTTGTCGGGAGTGGTGTTATTATAGGTCTGAAAGTTTTCTTTTTTAAGGAAAGGAAACACGGTGCTTTCCTCGCTTTTAATGTAATTTTCCATAAACGTAAAGGCTTAAAGATTAAAAAATGACACAGTCTTATTTTCTCTGCCTTTGGGATTTTCAACTTCCATACCACCGCAAAATCACGGGTTTTATTGTTAAAAAGTGAGTATCGTTTGGGGAATCGGGAGCGAATTGGGGAATCGGGTGTAGAAGAAACACATAGATTATAAAATGCCAAAAAGGGCTTGTTTGCTGTTAAAACAAGCCCTTTTGGAAGTTAAATATTTGCTAAGAGCCTATTAAAATTATTGGCTTGCTTCTTCGGTTTTGCTCGAAGGAGCGATGATTCGGTTGAGTTCTTTAATTTCAAGGGGGGTGAGTTCTCTGTATTTTCCCTGAGGCACATCGAGCGAAATATTGATAATCCGGATACGTTTGAGAGCCGTAACCTCATAACCTAAAAATTCACACATTCTGCGAATCTGACGATTCAAGCCTTGTGTAAGTACAATTCTGAACACATATTTACTGATTTGCTCTACTTTACATTTTTTGGTAACCGTGTCGAGAATCGGGACTCCGTTTGCCATTCGTTGGATAAAACGGTCGGTTATGGGTTTGTTGACCGTTACGATATATTCTTTTCCGTGGTTGTTGCGGGAACGCAGGATTTTGTTGACAATATCACCATCGTTGGTCATCAGAATCAGACCTTCGCTGTCTTTGTCGAGCCTTCCGATAGGGAAAATTCGTGTAGGATAGTTGATGTAATCAATGATATTTCCTTTCACAGTCTGATTGGTCGTACATTCGATTCCGACAGGTTTATGAAAAGCCAGATAAACAGGCTTGGTTTGTTTTTCGGAAATGAGTTTGCCATCAACCCGAACCTCATCATCGGGAGCAACCTTAGTGCCCATCTCCGGAATTTTTCCGTTTATGGTAACCCTGTTTTGCTCGATGAGTTTGTCTGCCTCTCTTCGGGAACAAAAACCGGTCTCGGAAATATATTTGTTGATTCGCTTCATTTTTTTGTATAATGTAAACCGTATATTGTATTGCTGCTTACTGAACACTTCCAATAACTATCGGAACTGAACACTGAATTACCCCACCTCTCCCCTATGTGGTTTGAGAGCATCTCTCACAGCAATCATATTTTCCCGATTTACAGTAAGAAAAGCGATGGAATGAAATTCTGACAGTTGCTCATAGCCTGAAACCGTATCGGGAACTTTTTCCATGGCTACATATTCGTCTAAGTGGATTTGGTGGTGTTCGGCTGTGTGTAAAGCATCAGGGCCTCTAAAGTCCCATATAAGTTTTATTCTTTCGGTCATATTTTATTTTTTTAAGGATTGCATCAGGTTTTCGGCTTTTTGGAAGTGTTTTTCTTTTTCTTTTTCGTTTCCAAGACCTGAAAAAGCCTGACTCAATTGGATATTGAAATTGATTTCCAACGAAATATTATCCACCAGATAATCCAGTCCTTCCTCCAAAATTTCTTTTGCTTTTTTGTGGTTCTGCAATTGGTTGTGGGCAAGTCCGCAATAGTAGTAAAACTCAGGCTGCAACGGATATAAACCCACATAATAGTCGGATTTGTTTAGCAGAACATCAAAATTGCCCATTTCGGTATAGCTCTGCAACAACAGCAAAACGGTTTCGTAGTCGTCTGCATCGTTTTTCAGGCTGATTTCAAAATAGTCGGAGGCTTCCTGCCAGTTTTGTTTGGTGTAATAAAACTTTCCGATTTCTTTGGCTACAGCCACATTGGGGTCGCTTTTGAAATAGGAAACCGCTTTTTCCAACTCGGTGTCATACTGCGGATTGTTGTTGACAAAAATCAGAAATTCGTTGAGGATTCTGTGTTTGATTTTGTTGTCAATCCGGGTGCTTTCCAAAGCTTTTTGAATGGAAACAATGGCTTTGGAAACGTTTTTTTCTTCGAGATAAAACTTAAACAAACTCACATGAGCCCAATCTGAATCCGGGATGTTTTTTGCCAACTGTTTGGCAACTTCAAAGGCTTTTTCTTCCTGATTGTTTTCGGAATAGAGGTAAATCAGTGAAATATACGCCTGTTCTTTGTCCGGATTCTGGTTGATTTCGGTTTCCAGACGACCGATATCAGAAACGGTATTCTTGTGATTTTTAAGGATTTGCAGTTTATACATCTCCCGGGTCGGGTCGGGCGGAGCTGTTTTTTCCAGCTCTTCGATAAGGGTCAAAGCCTTGTCAAACCTGCCTGTGTACATATAGAGCGACACCAAATCGTCCTGATATTCCTCTTTTCGTTTGTCGTTGAAAGCAATGAGTTTTTGCACCACATCAATGGAGTTTTCGTAATCTTTGCTTTGGTAATACACATCATACAGACTCAAATAGAACCATTTGTTTTCGGGCATTTTTTCGATAGCCCATTTGACGTATTGTTCGGCTTCGGGATATTTTTTCAGAGCCAGATAATTTCGCCCGATTTCGTGATACAAAGTGGGTTCTTCGGGTTTGAGCTGCAAAGCCTTTTCGAGATTGTTGATGGCACGGTCATAATTCTCAATGCCCTTTTGTTTTAAAGCCTCATAAAAATACTCCTGAAATTGGTCTTCAACCAAAGCAATGCTGTCCGGCTCTACCATATTGGGCTGAGCAATGGCAAGCATTCCGATTAAAGAAAATATGTAAGTGAGGGTTTTCATTTTTTTTATTTTCAACTCCGACAGAGTTTGAAACTCTGTCGGAGTTATATTTGTATTACACCAACTCCGAATAATCCCCAATACTTACACTGGTAAACTTACCGTCAAATGTAGCAAAATTCCCAATCATAGCATTGTCTAAATTTGCATTGGTGATTTTAGCATGAGTTTGAATCAGGCTGTTGCTGATGGTTGAATTCTCAACAATCGTTCCATCTCCCAACGATACATTCGGACCCACCGTAGCATTTTTAAGCACTACGTTTTCACCTATAAAACAAGGCTGAATAATATTTGAATTTTCGTTTTTTACAGAAGCCGAAACGAGGTTTTTTCCGTCCTGATGCAAAAAGCCCAACATTCTGCTGTTGGTTTCTACCGTTACGTTTTTGTTTCCGCAATCCATCCACTGATCAACTTTTCCGGGAACGAACCGCATTCCTTTTTGCTTCATGTTCTCTAAGGCATCTGTGAGTTGATATTCTCCGCCTTTTACGACATTGTTATCCAACAAATACTGTAATTCACTACGAAGAGTCTCTCCGCTTTTGAAATAATAAATCCCGATAATAGCCAAATCGGAAACGAAATTTTTCGGTTTTTCGACAAAGTCCACGATTTCGTTTTTGTCGTTGAGCTGCACTACCCCAAAAGCACTCGGGTCATCGACCTGTTTTACCCAAATCACGCTATCGGCTGTGGTGTCTAAGGTGAAATCTGCTCTGAAAAGCGTGTCAGCATAGGCTACCACCACATTTCCTGAGAGCGATTCTTTGGCACACATAATAGCGTGAGCCGTTCCCAAAGCTTGGTTTTGGTAATAAATCGTTCCTTTTGAACCCAATTTTTCTGCAATGGCAATCAAATCTTTTTCGACTTGTTTTCCGAAACTTTCGTGAATGATAAAGGCGATTTCGTCTATTTCCTGCCCGATTACACCTGCAATGTCTTCGACCAAACGGTGAACTATAGGTTTTCCTGCAATCGGAATAAGGGGTTTTGGAATGGTGAGTGTGTGTGGTCTGAGTCTTGAGCCACGTCCTGCCATTGGTACTATTATTTTCATTTTATAAATATTATAGGTTTTTATGTTATAGGCTTCAAATGTACTTTATTTAACGTATAAAAACAAAAAATACAGCAATTGAAGTGCTGTATTTTTTATGATGCTGTGACTGATTTCACCTGGTGGTTCTTTACAAAATCACTCCTGTTTTCTTTTGGCAACAAAGTAAGTATAAAGCCAGGTGAGGGTAAAAGTCGGAATGATGTCTGTAGCAGGAAGGAGTTCTTCGAGAAAAACGACAATGCCACCTACTTTCCCCACAGTTCCTTTATACATCCTGTTGAGCAGCAATCCTGCCACGGGAGCCCAAATCAAATCAAAACCCTCTCCGATAAACGGAAAGATATAGGTAGCCATCCCTACTACATCCAGCAATATGCTTATAAGTAGTTTTTTTACGGAGGGTTTTTCCATTGTTTTTTTGTTTAAGGTTTTAGTTTGTTCTTTGACAGCCCTTTGACAACCCTTCGACAAGCTCAGGGTGACGGTGACGGATTGAACACTATTTTTTCTTTTTCAGTCTGCCCCTGTTTACGGGTTTGGTTTTTCGGGGATTTCGCTTGCCGGGTCCTCCGAGGTTTACTTTTTTGTTTTTGTCTTTTTTCTCATGAAAAGCTCCGCCTCCTTCTTCGGTTTTAGGTCGTTTGAGCAGGAGTTTGGTGGGTTGCTTTTTCTTTTCAAATTCCAGTAAAGTAGTTGAAACTTCCACTTCTTCAGGGATTTCTAAAGTATCAACTTCGAGATTCATCAAAAGTTCTGCTTCCAGAAACCATTCTTCCTCTCTGGGAGCCACAAAACTCAGGGCAATTCCGGTTTTGTCTGCACGCCCCGTACGACCGATTCGGTGAATGTATTGCTCGGAAATTTCAGGGATTTCGAGGTTAATAACGTGTGTTATATCTCTGATATCGAGCCCTCTTGCCATAATATCGGTAGTGATGATGCCCTGCAGGTTTCCTTTCTGAAATTCAGCCAAGGTGTTGAGCCTGTAATTCTGTGATTTGTTGGAATGGATAACTCCGAATCTGTCGGGAAAATCTGTTTCTATTTTTTCGTGCACCCATTCTACGATACGTTTGTTGTTTACGAAAATCAGTACTTTTTCAAGGCTTTCATCTGTAGCAATAAGGTGTTTGAGCAGGTTTACTTTTGTCGTAAAATTCGGAACGATATATTTCAACTGTTGGATTTTCTCGAGCGGAGTGCCCGAAGGAGCCAAAGAAACCTCTTGCGGGAAATCAAAATAATCGTTGATAACCTCATCGACATCTTCGGTCATGGTTGCCGAAAAAAGAATGTTCTGCCGTTTTTCTTTCATCATTGCCAAAATCGAAGTGAGCTGTGTTCGGAAACCCAAGTTCAGGATTTCGTCAAATTCGTCAATGACCAACTTTTTGGTTTCGTCAAAACGAACCACATTGTCCAAAGCCAAATCCATTAGCCTTCCCGGAGTGGCAACCAGCAAATCGACACCTTCATAAACCGCTTTTTTCTGAGTGTTGATATTCACGCCTCCATATACTCCCAACACCCTTACGGACATATATTTAGTCAGTTTTTGTGCCTCCTCAGCCACCTGAACCACCAACTCACGAGTGGGAACAATCACTACAATTTTCGGAATATCGGAGCCTGTAAATTGATATTGCCTGAGTAGCGGAAGCAGATAAGCAAGGGTTTTTCCCGTTCCTGTCTGGGCAATTCCCATCATATCCCGACCCGAAAGTATCACCGAAAATGATTTTTCCTGAATGGGTGTCAACACAGAAAAACCCAACTCATCAATGGCTTTTTGTAAGGATTTAGGCAGGTTGAGGCTTTCAAAAGTATTCATATATAGAATTTTGAGGCAAAGATAGGTTTTTTAATTTTTAGTGACGGAAGGATTGAATCAGCTTATTTTGTAAATTTGTCTCTTTGCTTTCAGATTCGACCGTTTGCATTTATGAGCTTATACCACAAAAATCAGTTGTTTTATTTAGTTGTTGCAATTCTTTTTTTCGGATATGCACTATTTTTCTATCTTCAGAATGATCCGACGACTACTTATGTGGGTGAATATTTAATAGTAAACAAAAGATGCAGTGCAGCTCCCCGTATAAGTTCTTATGTTGAAATAGAAAAAGAAGGGAAAGCATATACCATAAATTTATCAGAGCAGAAATGTAGAAATTACGCTATAGGTCAGAAAATTATCTTAAATTATAATGAAAAATATGACTATTTTTTTCACGCAGATAGCCAAAGAAATAAAGTTGACAACTTTCGTCTTATAGTTTCTTCAATCGCAGTTTTTTTATTGCTGCTTCCTTGGAAGTATCTTTTGAGGACTTTTGATTTGTAAATAAGTGCCCTACGAAAGGATTCGTGTGACTATCGGGAGAGTTCTAATTAGATATGAACATCAAACATTATGAAAAAGAGGAACATTAAAATAGCAATTATAATAATTGCCTTACTTTTTATAATTGATAGATTTACATGGATGCCAGAGAGAGTAAAAGGCAAGACTTGGATGCAAGAAAGCGGACGAAGTTTAGGAGACCCTATGATATATAAATGGGATTTTGTATTGAATGGATCAGAAATAGTTTTTAATGATAATAAGAGTGAGGAAGATTATCCATTTGTGTTTAGGAACAGGCAAAGCAAATTTTATTTATTAGGATGTTATTTCGGTAACCTTTATATTTTAGATAAAATAAAACACGAGGTAATAATTTATTCAGAAAAATAAAAATGTACTTGTTCCTTGTTCCTTGTTCCCATATACCAAACAGTTACAAACAAAAAAAGAACAACATTACTGTTGCTCTTTTTGCTCCACCGATGCTATACGAAAGGATTCGTGTGGCTATCGGAGGGGTATTCATGGCAATAATTTATTAAAAAATTAAATATGAAAAAAGGACTATTAGTTTTAGTAAAGATATTTTTAATAATTACTTTGTTATCTATTGGGTTATACTATGCATACAAGAGTATGACTAAAAATAATTTAGACGATAAATTAAACTCTTTAAATGTTAGTTGGACTGAATTATTAAGGTTGCAAGATGAAAAAAATAATCTTTTAGAAATTTTAGTTCAAAACAGTTCGCCTAATATTCAGCATGTAGATAGTCTTCATTTGAGTTTGACAGAATATGCCAAAAATAGAAAAAATATTGGAGAATGTAATCCAAGTTTGGTTTATGAACAATATTTATCAAATAAATATATGTTGTCACTAATAAAATATTATTCTGAAAATGAAAAAGATAACACAGACAAGCAAAAGGCATTAACAGACACTAATAGTAATATAGAACTCATAAATAAAGTAATTGAAGAATATAACTCTAATGTAAGAGATTATAATCAATATTACGCTTCGTTTCCTAATTTTATGATTGCAAAATCGTATGGGTTTGAAAGAAAAGATTATTTTGAAATTGAATATGGTGTGGAAAATAAAGACCCCAAAATAGCCAAAAAGGAAAGAAGAGAATGGCAAAGAAAAATCGAAATGGAACACGGATTGGGTGGGTAGTGTCCTTCGCTACCACACAAATCTTTTCATGTAGCAATAATAAAAACAAAAAAAGAGCAACAGAAATGTTGCTCTTTTTGCTCCCCCTCTTGGGCTCGAACCAAGGACCCTCTGATTAACAGTCAGATGCTCTAACCAACTGAGCTAAGGAGGAATTTGTTCCTGATTTTGTGGTGGCAAAGATACAATTAGTTTTATATTCTCCAAACAAAAAAATAAAAAAATAATCACTTTTTTTAAGTCAAAAACGTAACTGTTTACTTCTGAGTTGGTTTTGTTTTCAGGATGTGTACAAAATCTTGTGACAAAACCCCTGCATCCAAGGCTTTTTTGAGTTTAGCAGAGAGTTTGGCTGCCCTTTTTAGCCTTTCCTGTTCGTTTCCTGAAAGGAATAGAAAAGGTTTTTTTAGTTCCGTAAGCCGTTTTTTGAAATAATTCAGGTGGTTTTCTCTTTCAAAAGGAGCATCTCTGACGTTGTCTTTCTCCCACTCCACATCAATATCGGTTAGAAAATACAAATCACATTCCCCTGAAATGTCTTCTAAAAAATCGGGAATCTTCCCGAAATAGAGTTCGGCATATATACGGGTCTGCAACAAATTGGTATCGCAAAAAACAAACGTATCCGCCTTATTTTCGGCTTCTTTTTCTATTTTCAGCTGTTCGTTTACGATGGTTTCTAAATCCGAAAAAACTACGGTTTTATTTTCTTTCTGAAATTTTTCTTCAGAGAATTCCCGCAAAAACTCCCTTGCCCAAGTCGTGTTGAAATGTGCTGCCAGAAGTTTTGCCAAAGTCGTTTTTCCGGTGCTTTCGGGTCCGACTAAAACAATTTTTATGGGTTTTCTGTTTTCCAAATCTTTTTCCATTCTAAATATCCGAAAACGGCTATAACCGTGTAAATCACAAACAAAATTCCCGTTATGCTATACCCTTTAAAATAATACAACGGAATTGAAATAAAATCCCCCACAATCAGAAACAGCCAATGTTCGACTTTTCGTTTTGCCAAAAGATACATTCCCACAAAAAATAATCCTGTGGTAAAAATATCTATATAAGACCACCACACTCCGAATTTTTCAAACAAAAAATACACTGCGGTTACAAATAGGGTCGAAAACAGAAATATCAAACCCGAAATGTTGTAATCCTGCCCGGTTATCCGGGTTATTTGAAGTACGGGTTTGTCGGCTGAGGGCTTTCGCCACAAATACCAACCATATACACTCATCACAAAATAATATCCGTTGATAATCATATCTCCGAAAAGTTCCCATTGATAGAGCAAGTACACAAAAATAAGAGTGCTGACAATGCCTGTAGGATATACTTTTATATTGTTATTTTTGGAATAGAGAACACTCGCCACAGCAAACAGAACTGCAACGATTTCCAGCACAATATGCAGGGTTGAATAGTCTTTGTATGGCTCGAAAAGATTCAAGAGTAGTAAGTAGTGAGGTTTGAGAATTAAGTAGTAAGCTTGTTCACTGAATACTTTCGGGGCTGAACATTGAATTGGAAATTTCCTATTCTTGTCCGGGTGGATATTTGGCTAAAATTTTGTTGACAAACTCGTTGATTCGCTCTTCTTTTCGCTCAATATTTTTGGTCAGCATTCCTTCTCCGATGCCTTGCCAAACCAGTTCTTTTTTCTTCCCGTCAATAAGGTCGATATAGAGTGTGCCTTCGGTAGTTCTGGAAACGCTTGCCGTGTTACCTCCGAATCCGAAAGGTCCCCAACCCCAGCCAAAACCGTAATTCCATTGATTTACATCGACTCGCTGGCTGGCTTCGGTAAAGATATTGATTAGCAAATCAGGGTTTTCTGAAGCGGTCATTCCCTTTGCCCGAAGTTCTCGTTCGATAGCTTTCAGGATTCTTTTTTTATCCAAATCGTGGATTTTCACTTTGTCAATTCCGTCTTTATAAAAAGCATAGGTTTTATATTGGGAATAATCGACTGATTTGTCGTAATCAGCACTTACCCGAACCGAACTGCACGAAGTCAAAACAACTGCAAACAGCAATAATGATAGTGATTGTAGCGCTTTCATAGTTTTTTATTTTTTAAGGAGAAGTAAGTTAAACAAAATACGTTTCAGCCCTCAATAATTATACCAGCACTTTTTAAAAACATTTTTCAGAGCCATTTGGCTGAGTATTTTGAATTTGAAAGGCGGATGACCTCAGAGAGGTCAAATATTTATAGAAACAATGATATTTCTATAAATATTTGAATCCTCCGGATTCTTCAGAATGTAAAATAATCATTTGAAAATGAAATGCTTATGTTTTTTTTGTCGTGGACTAAATTATTTTACTCCAAAATCGAATCATCAACCCTATTCGGCAACGTAACTTTTAAGAGTGGTTGTGCCTCCATCGCTCGTTTGATAGCAAAAATTGCTCCTTCATTTCTTGCCCAACTTCTACGGGAAATTCCGTTGTTTACGTCCCAGAAAAGCATTGATTCCAAGCGTTTTGAGGCTTCTTTTGTTCCGTCAAGCAACATTCCGAATCCTCCGTTGATTACTTCTCCCCAGCCTACGCCTCCTCCGTTGTGAATCGAAACCCAAGTAGCTCCTCTAAAGCTGTCCCCAATCACGTTATGAATTGCCATATCTGCTGTAAATCTTGAACCGTCATAAATATTCGATGTTTCTCTGAAAGGCGAATCCGTTCCCGAAACATCGTGGTGGTCTCTACCCAAAACCACATAACCGATTTCGCCTTTGGCAATAGCCTGATTAAAGGCTTCTGCAATTTTGATTCTTCCCTCTGCATCTGCATACAGGATTCGGGCTTGAGAGCCGACAACCAATTTATTTTCTCTTGCTCCTTTTATCCAACGGATATTATCAGCCATTTGCTGTTTGATTTCATCAGGTGAATGTTGAGTCATTTCCTCCAAAACCTGACAGGCAATTTCGTCTGTTTTTTGTAAATCTTCTGGTTTTCCCGAAGCACAAACCCAACGGAAAGGTCCGAATCCGTAATCAAAACACATCGGTCCCATAATATCCTGAACATAAGACGGATATTTAAACTCTCTCCCTAAAGACGGATTTTCAGCCATAATAGCTGCTCCAGCTCTCGAAGATTCCAACAAAAATGCATTTCCGTAATCAAAGAAATAGGTTCCTCTACTTGTATGAATATTGATAGCATCAACCTGTCTTCTTAAACTTTCCTGTACTTTTTCTTTAAATAATTCAGGATTATTTGCCATCATTTCATTCGATTCCTCAAACGAAAGTCCGACAGGATAATATCCTCCAGCCCAAGGATTGTGCAACGAAGTTTGGTCTGAACCCAAATCAATATAAACATTTTCTTTTGCAAAATGTTCCCAGACTTCAACCACATTTCCCTGATAAGCAATTGAAACGACTTCCTTATTTTCTTTGGCTTTTTGAACTCTTTTGGTCAATTCCTCTAAATCAGCAATTACCTCATCAACCCAACCTTGTGAATGTCTCGTATGAACCGCTTTCGGGTTTACTTCTGCACAAATCGTGATACAACCTGCAATATTTCCCGCTTTGGGTTGAGCTCCACTCATTCCTCCTAATCCTGAAGTAACAAATACTTTTCCTTCAAGTCCTTCGCCATTTTTAGAGATTTTTCTTCCTCCGTTCAAAACCGTAATCGTAGTTCCGTGAACGATTCCCTGTGGTCCGATATACATATAACTTCCTGCTGTCATTTGTCCGTATTGGGTAACTCCAAGTGCGTTGAATTTTTCCCAATCATCAGGTTTGGAATAATTCGGAATCATCATTCCGTTGGTTACGACCACTCTCGGAGCTTCCTTGTGAGACGGAAACAATCCCATCGGATGACCGGAATACATTACTAAAGTCTGCTCATCTGTCATTTCGGACAAATAGTGCATCGTGAGTAAATATTGAGCCCAATTCTGAAAAACCGCTCCGTTTCCTCCATACGTGATGAGTTCGTGTGGGTGCTGGGCTACAGCATAATCCAAATTGTTCTGAATCATCAGCATAATGGCTTTTGCCTGTTCGCTTTTGCCTGGATATTCCGAAATCGGTCTGGCATACATTTTATAATCCGGACGGAAACGATACATATATATACGTCCGTAAGTGTTGAGTTCGTCAAGAAATTCTTTGGCTAATTCTTTGTGGTGTTTCGGTTCGAAATAACGAAGTGCATTTCGCAAAGCTAATTTTTTTTCTTCTTCGGATAGTATTTCTTTTCGCTTTGGAGCGTGATTGATGTTGGTTTCGTAAGGTTTCGGAGCAGGTAATTCTGTTGGAATGCCCTGTTTGATTTGCTGTTGGAAAGTCATTTCTATTTGTTTTTTTAAGAAAGTACAAAAATAACAAAACTTCTCATACTATTGGGTTATAAAAAAACGGCTCATTAAAAAATGAACCGTTTTGGGTTGTAATTTTTGTATGGAAATTCTTAATCTCTTGAGCCAAACACCTGCCAAGCCCAATAAATAAGGTTTGCCAAAGCTCCCAAAGCAGCAACCAGATAGGTTCTGGCAGCCCATTTCAAAGCATCTTCTGCTCCTGCATATTCCTGTTGCGAAACCATATTTTTACCTTTGAGCCAAGCCAAAGCTCTGTTACTGGCATCATATTCCACAGGCAACGTTACAAAGCTAAAAGCAGTCGCTATACCCATCAGCACCAATCCTATGATAGCGATATAATAACCGATTCCGCTTTGAGCAGCAGCTCCCAGGATAAGTCCTCCGAAAACCAGCCATTGTGACATTCCCGAAGCAACGCTCACCACAGGCACCATTTGTGAACGCATTTGCAGCCATTGATAGGCGGTAGCATGCTGCACAGCGTGTCCAACTTCGTGGGCAGCAACGGCTGCAGCAGCTGCATTTCGCTGATTATAAACCGCTTCACTAAGGTTTACGGTTTTGTCTTTGGGGTTATAGTGGTCTGTCAGACGACCGGGAGTTGAAATCACTTTTACATCATAAATTCCGTTGTCTGCCAGCATTTTTTCTGCAATTTCGGCTCCGCTCATTCCGTTTCTGAGCTGAAGTTTTGAGTATTTCTCAAATTTACTCTTTAGCCTTGAGCTTACAAGAAAGCTCATAAGGGCAATACCACCAATGATAATTAAATACGTTACATCCATGTTTTTGTCTCTTGTTTTAAGTTTTCAAAATTAGTCAATCTCTCTCAAATTACAAACCAATTTTATTTTCCTTGACGGAAAATGTTATTTTGTCAGGTTTTTTGAGTTGTCGGGCTCACAACGGTAAAACTTCTTTGTCAGATATAAAAATAATTGTAGTTTTGAAAGTTTTAAATTTCGACACGAAAAAATGGAGTTATCTACGGTTTTATGGATGGTTTTGTCCTTGTTTGTGGCTGGGGGAGTTGCGTGGTTTCAGTATTTTTATAAATCGGCTCATCGCCTAAGAGTTACACGAGTTCTGTTTTTGTTGCGATTTTTAGCGGTTTTCGGAATACTGTTGCTGCTTATCAATCCGAAAATCATCAAAAACCAATATCAAACCGAAAAAACACCGCTTGTTATAGCTATCGACAATTCTCGTTCTATCAAAGAATTAAACCAAAACCAGACGGCTCTTTCGATAAAAAATACCTTTGAAAACCATGACAAACTCAGCGAAAAATATGACATTCAGTTTTTTGCATTCGATTCTGAAAGCAAGCTGACCCAAACATTTGACTTTAACGGAAATCAAACCCGAATCGACCTTTTGTCCAAAAATCTCAAAAACATTTACCGAAACAAAACCTACCCTGTCATTCTTGTTTCAGACGGAAACCAGACTTCGGGAGGTGATTATCTCTATGGTTTTGAAAATGAGGTATTTCCTATGGTTTTAGGTGATACTATGCCTCATTTTGACCTTAGAATCAACAGGTTGAATACCAACAAATATGCTTTTCATAAAAATAAATTTCCTGTAGAAATCTTTTTGGGTTATACCGGAGATAAAAATGTGGAAGCCGAATTTTCCATTCAGCGAAACAATCAGGTTATTCATAAAGAAAAAGTGAATTTCACTGAACAAAAAAAATCGGTTGTGGTCAATGTGCTTCTCGAAGCAGACAAAATCGGGTTGCAGGTTTATAAAGCGGTAATTTTGTCAGGCGAAAACGAGAAAAACACCTACAACAACACCAAAAATTTCGCAGTCGAAGTCATTGACCAAAAAACAGAAGTCGCCCTGATAGCAGACCTCAATCACCCTGATTTAGGGGCTTTAAGGCGAAGTATCGAAAGCAATGAGCAGCATAAAGTTTCGGTTTTATCAGCTAAAAACATAACTCCTTTAGCCGATTTTGATGTGATTATCCTTTATCAGCCGACGGTTTCGTTTCAGAATGTTTTCGACCAAATAAAAGACAGCCGGAAAAATTATTTTCTGATAACGGGCAAGCATACTGATTTTAATTTTCTGAATAATAATCAGGAAGTTTTCGGGTTTAGGGCATCGGGTCAAAAGGAAGATTATACGGCTTTTTATAAATCGGGTTTCTCTAATTTTGCTCAGGAAAACATCGGTTTTGAAGGTTTCCCGCCACTTGAGAATCCGTATGGAAATCTGGAGATAAAACAGGGTGTTTCGGCTCTTCTGGAAGCCCGAATCCGAAATATAAATACTCAAAAACCACTGTTGTTCTTCAATGAAAATGCTCAGCAAAGAACCGCTTTTTTGTTGGGTGAAAACATCTGGAGGTGGCGACTACAACATTTCTCGGAAAACGAAAATTTTGAGGATTTCGATATTTTCGTAAACAAAATTATTCAGTTTTTGGCTTCAGACAACAAAAGGAAATCTCTGGTTGTTACTCATGAAAATTTTTATAATTCGGGTGAAAATATCGAAATATCCGCTCAATATTTCAACAAAAACTATGAGTTTGACCAGAATGCCAGGCTTTCGATTTCGGTTAAAAACAAGCTGACCAATCAGTCAAAAACATACGATTTGCTCAAAAGCCACAACTATTATAAAGTGAATATGAGCGGTCTCGAAGCGGGAGAATATGCCTTTTCGGTAAAAGAACTTTCGAGCAATACGACTCATTCGGGAAGTTTTGAAATCATTGATTTTGACATCGAAAAACAACATACGAATGCCGATTTGGAAAAACTTTCACTTTTGGCTCAAAACACCAACGGAAAAACCTATTTCCCCACCCAAACCGATAAATTGATAGACGATTTACTTCAAAACCAAAAGTATAAACCCATACAGAAACAACAGACCAAAAAGTTACCGCTTATTGATTTCTGGACACTGCTTTGCAGTATTGCTGCTCTTTTCGGGCTGGAATGGTTTATCAGGAAATACAACGGATTGTTGTAACATTTGACAAACTTTTAACCCTTTCAAATCTAAAGATTTTTTTGTAAATTTGATTTTTCAAAAAAGAAGTAAAATGGCACAAGTAATCTCAATAGAATATCCTGATTATCTGGCAAATTCAATGCGGTTGAATAAGAGTGAATTCGGAAAAGAAATAAAAATTTCTGCTCTTGTAAAATTATTTGAATTAGGTAAAATTTCATCGGGAACGGCTGCTAAGGTTCTGCATATCTCAAGAATAGAGTTTTTAGACCTGCTCTCAAAGTACAATGTAGGGTTTCTAAATACTGAAAACTTAAATGAAGATTTAGAGAATGCTTAAAGTTGTTTCAAATACCACACCTATAATTTCGCTTTTAAAAATAGGAAAACTCCAAATCCTGAAAGATTTATATCAGAAAATTTCTGTTCCGCAAGAAGTTTTCAATGAAATTGAAGCAGGAAAAAACAAAGAATTTTATACCGATTTATCAAAAATTGAGTGGATTAGCATTGAGCAAATCCAGAATAAAAAATCGTTATCCTACTTTTTAGATTTAGATAAAGGAGAAGCTGAAGCAATCGTATTAGCAACTGAAAAAGAAGCAGATTTAATAATTCTTGATGAAACTTTAGGACGATTTCACGCTAAACATACCGGTTTAAAAATTACAGGAACTGTTGGAATTCTGATAAAAGCCAAGCAATCAGGATATATATCAGAACTAAAACCACTTCTTTTTGAGCTAAGAACAAAAAATGTTTGGTTAAGCGATAATTTTATTGACCAAATACTAAAACTTGCCAACGAAAAATAGAGCCACACAATTGTGTGACTCTACTGATTTATCAAACAATTTGACAAACTTTTAATACCCCATATTTTTATATTCCATACCTTTGCCTGCGGTATGAGTACGAAAGAAAAAATCTGGAATAAAAACTTCATTATTGCCTGTATAGCCAATTTTATGGTGGCTTGTTCTTTTAATTTATTAATGCCTGCCATTCCGCTTTATTTATCGGAAGTATTGGGGGTCGAACATTCCCAAATCGGGATTGTTTTGTCGTCTTATGCCATTGCTTTGCTGCTTATCCGTCCGTTTTGTGGTTTTTGGGTCGATGTCTATCAGAGGAAACCTTTGTTTTTGTTTGGGCTCACGTTTTTTATAGCCATTTATCTGGGATATTATTTTGCCGCTACGGTTACGTTTTTTGTGATTCTCCGCTTTATTCACGGGCTTTTCTGGGGGCTTACGACCGTTTCGTCCAACACGGTTGCCATCGATATTATTCCGGCTTCCCGAAGGGCAGAAGGCATCGGATATTTTGGGGTAAACACCAATATCGCTATGGCTATTGCTCCGTTTATAGCTGTGAATATCTACGAAGAAAAAGGTTTTAATTTCCTGATTAGTTGTGCTTTGGCTATGGGAGTGATCGCTATTGCAGTAGTGTCATTTATCAAAATTCCGAAAAGGAGAAAATTAGACAAAATCCCTGCGATGTCATTTGACCGGTTTATGCTCTTAAAGGCTACACCAATCTTTTTCAATCAGCTTTTTATCACTTTCGGGTGGGGAACCTTGGTTGCTTTTGCTGTACTGTACGGAAAGCAAACCGGAATACACAATTCGGGAATTTTCTTTTTGTTTTTGGCAGGCGGAATTATTCTTTCACGAGTGATTTCGGGGAAATTTGTCGATAGAGGTCACATTCATCAGGTTATGGCAGTGGCTTTATTTGTAATTATCGCAGGCTTTGCTTCGTTTGCTGTGTTTCACACTATTGAGGCTTTCTGTATTTCCGCTTTTTTCATCGGAATCGGTTACGGGACATTGTTTCCTGCCCTGCAAACCCTCTATATCAATATGGCTCCGAGTTCCAAAAGAGGAACTGCCAACTCAACCTATCTTACGGGTTTTGATTTAGGTATCGGTATCGGAATGCTCTTAGGGGCTTATCTGGCAGACCTGTATGGGTTTTCGGTAATGTATCTCATTACTTCGGTCTCCTGTGTGGTGGGGTTGTTGTTGTATTGGTTTAATTCGAGAAAGGTGTATGATAAGAATGTGAATTTTCAGCCACAAAGTCACGAATAACATACTAAAAACTTTTCCTTACCCAAAAAAATCAGAAAAGGCTTTGTGAAAATGTGGCTGAAAGAAAAATTAACCCAACTCAAAATTTCTTTTATTCACAACTCTTACGATAGATGATGTATGAAACTCATACGGATATATTCCCACACAGCAGAAACAGCTCTTTGTATTTTTGTCAATGTTTTCATCTCTCAAAAATTTTAAAGAAAAGCCGTAAGATAGTATTGAAGTAAGATCTGTACGGCTTTCAAAAAACAAACTTATATAAACACAGGGCAAAGTTAAGTCGCCAAACAAAGCCAAAACATACCCTATATAGGGTATTTTTGCCGTTTTTTAGGGCTAAATTGTTAAAGTTTTGGGTGGTTTCGGGCTGCGAAGAAGTATTTTTGTTTCTAACAGGTAATAATCATAACTCGTTACTGAATGAAAAAGCAATCAAATCTTTCACAGAACTTAGATTCAGTTTTTTCAGGATATTTTTTCTGTGGGTATCAACCGTAAAAACACTGATACTGAGAATTTCGGCTATGTCTTTGGCACTTTTTCCTTGTTTTATGAGTGCTATGATTTCTTTTTCACGGGAAGTTATCAGCTTTTCGACAAGGGTTTCTTTAGCACAATTACTACTCAGCTCCAGAAATACATCTTCTCCGTCTAAAACCGCATTTATGGTTTCTTTGACTTCTTTGGCATCGGTACTTTTGGGTATGTAGCCATTGGCATTACACTTTTTAATCTCAGTGGCAAGGCTGTTGGGGTCAAACATCGAAATCAGAATTACTTTGGTGTCAGGATACAGGGTTTTTATCAGGGTGCAGATGTCTATTCCGTTTTCGTCTTTCAGTTTTATATCCAACAGAATCAAATCGACTTTGTTTTGCGTAAGCAACTGCATCACTTCGCTATAGGAATGTACGATTTTCAACAGTTTCAGATGCTGCATATCACCAAGAATACGGGCAAGACCTTCTGCAAAAAGCAGGTGGTCATCAACGATTATAGTATGTATAATATTATTTCTCATCTTTTTACCGGAATTTCAATAATATAAGTTGTGTTTCCTTTACCTGACGAAATATGTAATTTCCCTCTCATAACTGCCACTCTCTGATGAATATTTTTTACTCCCATTCCTCTGGCTTTTTGGGCTTGTTCAACAGAAAAACCTGTTCCGTTGTCTTCTGCTATGAGTTGGGCAGAAGTGCTGTCTATCAGGAGCTGAACGGTTGCTTCGGTCGCTTTGGAATGTTTGAGGGTGTTGGTGAAAATTTCGCTTACAATCTTATAAATATTCTCTTTCTGAATGTCTGAAAGCAGTGATTCATCACCCGAAAAAATACAGCCGAACCGAATCTGCCCATAACCGTTATAAGCAGCCGTAAGTTTTTCGATACTTTCCTTAACGGATTCGTCTGAGGGTTTTTGTATCAATTTCTTATAAAAAATACGAATATCATTACTTGCCTTGCTGATGGTTTCGACAAGGGGTTTGTCATCAGGGTAGGAATTGGTTACAAACAGTTTAATGGCATTGATGGTGGCTCCGAGGTCATCGTGGAGGTCTCGTGCTATCTGCTTGCGTTCGTCATTGAGGACAGTAAGCTCTCTTTGGGTAAATTCGATTTCGAGTCTGTGTCTGTCTTCAAGATTCTTTTTGTATCTCCAGCCCATTAAAAATCCGATGAAAATAAATTCGGCACTCACAAACCAATAAAAATAATTGGGATAGGTGATTTGATAAAACGAAAAAATTCCCGAATAATTCAATATATAGGTTGCGGGATTCACAAAAACAATAAGAAGCAGAAACGGAATTCCGTAATACAGCTTTTTATATTGGACAGAAAGAATGATTATTTTCAATGCCGTTACCAAAATACTGATAAAAATACAGCAGATTATGCCATACCAAGCCCACAGGAAGAGTGTCTGCCCGGAATGTAAATCGGTCATAAAAAGCATATATACGGCAAGAGATAGGGTTCCCGTAAAAAGGCAGATGGTGTTGAGCAAAGTCAAAAAGCGGAGCAGTTTAGAATTATCGGCTTTTCCGAAAATATAATCTACTATATAAAAATTCAGACAGGTAGCAATAAGCGAAAGCGGTAAAGGGTGTATGCTGTTAATCAGAGAAAAAACGGTTTCATTGTCTATTACGGCTACCATCAGCTCTTCATATAAAATCAGTACTGAAACGGCAAACAGATAGACAAAAAACAGAAAAAATGTACGTTCTCTTACAACAAACCCGATAATCAGGCTTACGATTCCCGTTATCAGAAATATCCCGATAAAACTGCCTATGGTCCAGTAAAATCCTTTTTCCCACAACAAATGATGTACAGGAGTGGTGAGGCTCACAAATGAATTTTGGGTATGTCTGGGGTTGATAAGCTGCACCAGATAGCTCTGTTCTTCTCCGTTTTCAAGCGAAACGAGATAGGCTGAAGCACGATGCCTTATGTTTCGCTCCCCGAGCAGCTTATTGCGAACTAAAGTATCTGCTGCCTGCCATTGCAGATTTTGTTTTTCGTAAATAATTATCGTATCGGTATGAGTATAGAATGCCCACCAGTAGGTTCTGTGACGTTCTGAAATATTTTTTACATTCAGATACAACCAGACCGGTTCGGGAAAAAGCCCTAAATTTTTTCCGTTTTCGGAATCAAAAGCTTTGAAATTTCCCTGCCTGAGATTCAAAACGGCTTCGTTCAGGCTGTTTTTTCCCTCGGAAGTGTCTTTCCAATACAGCATATACGGATAAAGGTCATCATCGTTGGCCCCGTCAAGTTCATAGGTTCTGCCTTGCGAATAGCCCGAAAACAGACCCACAAAACACAAGACAATACCAAACCAAGTCCGAAAAAACATCCCCTATAATATTATTTTTACAAAGAAAAAGCATTTTATCGGGATAAAAAATACCAAGTTCTTGGTATTGTGAGAATGAAAGAGGCAGGGTAATTTTGTATTCATATAAATACAAACGATATGAAAAAGTACATTATTTTACTGTTTACGTTATTGGCTTGTTCTTATGTACAAGCCCAGAATACAGATGCTAAGCTCAAATTTCAGGAGGCAGAAAAAGCATTTGAGGCAGGTAATTATCAAAGCTGTATCAGCCTTTTGGACGAAACCGAAAAACTCCTGGGGCAGAATAACTCAAATACGCTGTATTTACGAACGAAAGCTGAATTCAAAATTTGGGAAACAAAACCTTATGAAAGTTTTGAGCAATTGGATAAACTCAAAAGCCTTTGTAGTGAATATCTACAGAAATATGATACGGCAGGACTAAGTGACATTCACGAAATTTCAAAAAAACTGCCTGAAGTATCAAATCAGGAAGAGCTTGAGCAATTTGGCAATCAATTTCATAAAGAAAACTCAGCACAAAAAAAACAACAAGCTATTATTGACCATAATTTGGTTTTTGTAGAAGGAAGCACTTTTTGGATGGGACACAAAAAAACCGCTCGGGAAGTAACAGTAGATAATTTTTATATAGCTAAGTTTGAAACAACAGTTGGTGAGTGGAATAAATATTTGGAAGCTACTGGAAAAACAGGTGATAAAAATAGGGAGTTAGCTCATTACACAGAACTTTTGCAACAATTAGACAAAACAAAAGATATGCTTCTTGGGGTTGCATCTATGGCTACTGCAGGAGTAAATGTAAGTAAACTTGCTTCTTCAGGTTCAAGTCAAGTGAAACAATATCCCACACAAGATAGTAGTGTTTTTTGGCGTATTACACTTGCTACAGGATTATATAAAGAAAAAGGAGCAGCTTATTTTAATGATGTTTTATATCCTGAAATACTCGGATACTGTAGATGGTTACAGCAAAAATATGGAGGAACATGGAGACTTCCTACAGAAGCAGAATGGGAATATGTGGTAAGAAACGGAAATACACCAGAACATATACCTGCTACTATCAAAGGAGGGGATTTTAAAAACTATAAAAAACATCTTGAATATTACAGACTTTCTGACAAGCTTGTATTTACATATAAGAATGAAATGCCAACAGGAAGGAGTAAACCAAACGCCTTAGGGATTTATGACCTGATTAATAATCATTGGGAAAATGTATATGAGCTGTGTTCTGATTATTATTCAAAATCCGGGACCGCTCTAAGAGTAGTAAAAGGAGGTGACCCCACAAATAATAACCGCCCTTCAGAATGGAGAGCAGCATTCCATCTTGGCTTCCGGGTTGTCTATATCCCTGACCAGCAATAACTATTCTTTAAATCAATCACTTTGCTAACCTGAAAAATCACCCTTTCGGGTGATTTTTTGTGTTTTCTAATAACTTAAATTTGCTGAAATTAAGTTGCAAGTGGTTTAAAAACGAGTTTTTTAACTGTAAATGTTTAAAAAATTGATTTAATCCTGCTGAAAAATACCAAGTTCTTGGTATTGTGTGACTAACCGCTCTGCTATAACTTTGAAAAATCTTAATAACCTATAAATCCAAAAATCTATGAAAAAAGTTATCTTACAACTATTGTTATCACTATTAGTGAGCACGAGTTTGTTTGGGCAATGCCCGACAAACCTGCCTTTTGTTGCACAGGCACAGGTGGACAGCTTTATTATTGCTTACCCGAACTGTACGGAAATTTCGGGCGATTTGGTCATTCAGGGTTCAGCCATTACCAACCTGAACGGACTGGCTAATATTACGAGCATAACGGGAAATCTCGTTATCAATCAGACTTCTGCTTTGCAGAACCTGAACGGATTAAGTGGTCTCCAAAGCGTTGGGGGTTCTATCGGAATTGTGCAAACCGGATTACTCAACCTCAACGGATTGAGTGCTGTAACCGCTGTGGGAGGAGACATCGGAATTCAGGGAAACCTTGCCCTGACAGACATTTCAGGATTGGAAAACATTGACCCTGCGACCATTTCGGGGGCACAAGGACTATATATTTTGGGAAATCCGAATGTATCGGTTTGTAACCTGTCAAATTTTTGTACCTATCTGAGCTTTCCTGCTGCCACTCACCCCAGAACCATTGCCAATAACGGGGCAGACTGTAGTAGTGTAGCCGTTATCAATGCTTCCTGTTCGACTGACTGCCCTTCGGGAGATTTGACTTTTGCCACTCAGGCAGAAATCAACAGTTTTGCACTGACTTATCCTGACTGTACTCATATTCTGGGCAATGTAACCATTGAGGGTGGAAGCAGCATCACCAACCTGAACGGACTGGCAAACCTCACAAATATTGCAGGGAATCTTACGATTCAGAGCAATACTGCCCTGACAAACCTCAACGGACTTATTTCACTCCAAAATGTCGGAGGCAACCTTACTATTTCACAAAATAGTGCCCTACAAGATGTAAATGGATTAGGTTTCGTTACGGCTATCGGAGGAAGTCTGACGGTTTCTAACAATGCTCAATTAATCGATATTCTGGGAATTCAAAATATTGATCCGGGAACTATTTCCGGATTACAGATTCAGAACAACACGGTTCTTGCTCTGTGTAATCTCTCGAATTTGTGTACGTATCTTTTGAATCCTGCTGCGACACACCCCAGAACCATTTCCGGTAATGCTGCTGCCTGTATCAATGAAATTGCCGTGATAGGAAGTTGCTCGCTTACCTGCCCTGTCGGAGATATTGTTTTTGTAACTCAGGCACAGGTAGATGGTTTTTTGCTGGCTTATCCCGATTGTACGGAAATTTCGGGTAGTCTTACCATTCAGGGAACCGGAGTTACCAACCTTAACGGACTAACAAACATCACAAGCATAGACGGAAATTTGGTTATCAACCAGGCTACTAATCTGTCGAATCTTGACGGATTAAGCTCTCTGGAAACCATCGGAGGAAATATAGGTATTGCCCAAAGTGGTGTGCAAAACTTAAACGGACTTGAATCTCTTACGGCTATTGGAGGAGCTTTGGTCATACAGGCAAATCCTGCTCTTACGGATATTTCAGGCTTGGAAAACATCGACCCTGACACTATTGGAGGAGTAGGGCTGACTATCGTAAACAATCCTCAGGTTTCGGTTTGTAACCTTCCGAATTTTTGTGCTTATCTGGCAAATTCTGCAACCACTCACCCAAGAACCATACTGGGAAATATGGGAGATTGTCTGACGATTGTTTCAGTAATCACAAGCTGTACACCTGCTGAACCGGAATGTGCTGTGCCGACAAATGTTTCCGCTATAGAAGTTGCCTTTAATAATGCTACTATAAACTGGACAAGTGTCGGAACTTCATTCGACATTGAGTTAGTAGAAACAGGAAATCCTCCAACAGGAAATCCGACTTTTGCAGGAGTAACCAAACCGTATGAACTGACAGGTTTAAACCCTGACACAAGTTATCAGGTATATGTTCGTCAGATTTGTGAAGATGATAATCAGAGCGAATGGTCTGCATCTTCTTCTTTTACAACACCAGCAGAAGATGAGCCGGATGAACCGGATGACCCGATAGGCTCTCAGAGTTTTACTTTTAACACCCAACAAGAAATAGATGAATTCCCGACAGAAAATCCGGGACTTACTATCGTCACAGGAAGTGTCATCATAAAAGGAGGCGATGATATTACCAACCTAAACGGATTGAGTGCTATCACAAAAATCAACGGAAACCTGATTATCGGAGGTTTTAACACCTACAATAATTATGGGCAGTTCATTGAAAACGGAAATAATGAACTTACAAATCTCAACGGTTTAAGCTCACTGACAGAAGTAGGCGGAAATCTTACGATTGTAAACAATGCCCAACTCGAAAACCTTAGCGGGTTAAATGCCCTGACAACTATCGGAGGGAATCTCACTATCGGAGAACATAAGAGATACAACAGTGCTAACAACGTTATTCTTGAAGGCGGTAACAACCAGCTGGAAAGCCTTAGCGGATTAACGGCTCTGATTAGTATCGGAGGAAATCTTTCTATTGCGAACAACGATTCACTCGAGGATATAAACGCCTTGAGTTCGTTGACTACGGTAGGAACCATAAGTAATAATGCTACGGGCAACATTTATATCGGAGGTAATGCACAACTTTTAAACTGTAACGGTTTAAGTGCTCTTACAGAAGTAAAAGGAAATCTCACCATAGGAAGCGATAATAAGTATTATTCTATCAATAGCTCTATATATTTTTTAGATTCAGGAGCTAATGCCCAATTGCAAAATATTAACGGATTGAACGCAATTACAGACATTGGCGGATACCTTTCTGTTGAAAATAACAATTTATTACAAAACCTCAACGGATTAAGTTCGGTTACAAGCATAGGAGGAAGCCTTATTATTGAAAACAATTCCCTATTGCAGAACCTTAGCGGATTAAGTTCCGTTACGAATGTCGGAGGAAGCAGCATTTATATACAAAACAATAACAGTCTCCAGAACCTTAACGGACTTAGTGCTATTGCAAACAGCAGTATATCAACTCTATATATTACAGAAAATACCGCTTTACAAAACCTTAGCGGATTCAGTACTGCTGTTACCAATATAAATTATCTGGTTATTGACGGAAACACAGCTTTACAGAATCTGAACGGTTTGAGTGCTGTTACCAATATGGATAACGGTTCGGTTTATATAAGAGGTAACCCTCAGCTTCAAAACCTTGGGTTAAGTGCAGTTACAAGCAATAATCTGGGAGTTTTGGAAATTGAAGGAAACAGCAGTTTAGAAAACCTGAACGGATTGAGTTCCTCTATTACTAATGTGGGTATTTTATCAATTCGCTTTAATGATAATTTGGAAACGGCTGATTTAGGTTCTGTTACCACCATATCAAGTGTATCTGTTATAGGGAATTATAACTTGGAAAGCATTAGTTTATCAGGTACGACAAGCATAGGACAACTGGATATTACTAACAACAACAGCCTGTTAAACCTTAACGGATTTGGCACATCTGTTACGAATTTAGGCAGTCTGACCATCAGAGGAAACCAGAATTTAGAAAATATCAATGCTTTGAGCAATATCACAAGCATAAGCGGATCACTTTATATCGGACACAACCCTAATCTCGAAAATCTCGAAGGATTGGATTCACTGACAAGCATAGGAGGCTCACTTGGTATCGAAGCAAACGACAGTCTGCTGAATCTTGACGAATTAAGTGCCTTAACCGCTATAAACGGAGAGCTCCGCATCCGGCAAAATTCACAATTAACCGATATTTCAGGTTTAGAGAATATTGACCCTGATACCATATTACCGATTTATGATTATTCTTATTCTAACTCTGATTATAACAGCGTCTATAAAGGAGGGCTTATTATCGTTCACAATCCGCAACTTATGGTTTGTAATTTGCCTAATTTCTGCAGTTACCTGAGCAATCCTATTACTACTCATCCACGTTCTATTTGGGGAAATGCAGGCAGTTGTATCAATGCCGGACCTTGCTTAACACCTCCGATAGCATGTCCTACAGGCGATTTTGTCTTTAGTTCTCAGGCAGATGTCGATGGTTTTGAATTGCTTTACGGAGATTGCTCAGACATAATTTTAAATAATGTAGCTATCGGAAACATTGACATCAATCTGCATTCTCCGGTTTCTGATGTTTCCTTTCTGGAAAATGTTATCGGAATTACAGGAAACCTTACGGTAAAAAAGACCAGTAGTTTAAACAATTTGACCGGATTAACTCAGATAACAAGTATCGGAGGAAATCTTGAACTTATTGATAATATTGCCCTGCAAAACCTTAACGGACTTGCAACTCTCTCAAACATCGGAGGCAATATCACAATTGATTCCAATGCGGCTTTGCAGAATCTTAACGGATTAAATTCACTTACAACGATAAACGGAAATCTTTATATTTATTGGAATAATGCACTTGCAAATCTCACCGGTTTAGGTGCTGTTACCGCTATAAACGGAGACCTTTATATAGGGTACAATGATTTGCTTGCCAACCTCAACGGGTTAAATGCGGTTACAACTATAGACGGAAATCTTTACATAGTAAACAATTATTTGCTTGCCAATCTCAATGGCTTAAATGCGGTTACAGCTATAGACGGAAACCTTGAAATTACCAGCAACAGCTCACTTGTAAGTATTGGCTTAAATACTCTTACTACTATACATGGAAGAATGAGTGTTAATAATAACAACAATTTGACCAACCTCAACGGATTAAATTCCCTTACCGATGTAGAAGAGGGGCTTTATATTACGGGAAACAACAGTTTGCAAAACCTCAACGGATTAAGCTCTCTAACCGATGTAACAGGGATTCTTTCCATTACAGCAAACGGTGAATTGGCTGATGCTTCCGGATTAGAGAATATTGATTACCAAGGAATAAATTATCTTACAATCCGAAACAATAACCAGCTTCCGTTGTGCAGTTTCCCTAATTTATGTACTTTTCTGATAATGAAACCCGGACAAAGCTCTATATATGGTAACAATACCGAATGTGCTACTTTAAGACAAGTTTCAAACAACTGTTTTTCAGGAAACTGTGATGATTTTACCATTTGGAAAGACGAAAAATGGAGTAATAAAGAACCTAATCTTCAAACCAGAGCCATTATATTGGAAGAATTTGTCGTTGAAGAAGATTTAGAAGCCTGTGAGCTGGAAGTCTATGAAATCGGGAGTTTAACCATTGAAGAAGAAAAAACCCTGACCGTAAACGGACAAATCATCAACAGAGCAGCCGCAACGGATTTTGTGGTAGAAAACAAAAGTAATTTAAAGCAAACCGATGATGTAGCAAACATAGGAGCCATCACCGTAAACCGAAGTAGCAACCCGATGTTCCGTCTGGATTACACCTTGTGGAGTTCGCCTGTTGCAAATCAAAATTTACAGGCTTTCTCACCTGAAACCTTACCTACGAGAATTTATAAATATGATGCAGCTACAGATACATACAACAACGCTTATGCTGAAACTATTTTTGAAATAGGTCAGGGTTATCTGTTCCGCTCTCCAAATAACTGGGTTGTGAATGACGGAACAAACACAGCACAGGAATATAACGGAGTGTTTACAGGAGTACCCAACAACGGAAACGTAACGGTAAATATACTTGCTGATGCCTACAACGGTTTGGGAAATCCGTATCCGAGTGGTATAGATGCAGCAGATTTATTTGCTGAAAACCCGGGCATTCAAACTATTTATTTCTGGACCAATACCAATCCGCCTGTTGAAGGAGCTTATGTGGCAAACAACTGGGCTTCCAGAACAACCATAGGAGGTACATCAGCAGAGGGAGGAGCAGTAGAACCAAACGGTGAAATAGCCACAGCACAGGGTTTTATCGCTTATGTAGATTCGGGAACTTCGGTTTCGTTTACTAACGATATGAGAATCGGAAGTGGTCAGTTTTTCAAGCAAATGCAAAGTGAAAAACACCGTTTCTGGTTGAATCTTAACAATGCTGATAACCTGACCCTCAATCAAATCCTTATCGGATATGTGCCTGAAGCTACACAAAATGTGGACAGCCAGATAGACGGAGAAATGTTCGGTTATGGTGAAAGTGCTCTTTACAGCCTTATCGGAAATACAGATAAGCAGTTTATAATTCAGGGTCGTGCTCTTCCGTTTGAAGCGATTGATGTGGTTCCGCTTGGTTTCAGAGCGACCACAGCAGGAGAGTTTACAATCAGTTTGGCTAATTTTGATGGCTTGTTTGCAGAAGGACAAAACATTTACCTGAAAGATAATGTTACTCAAGCGGTACATAACCTGAAAGAAGGTACTTATACATTCATTAGTGAAGAAGGTACTTTTGATACCCGTTTTGAAGTAGTTTATCAAACAACGATGAGTGTTGAAACGCCTGATTTAAACAGCAATTGGGTTGTTTTCAAACAAAACGACCGATTCCAAATCCTTACACAAGGTTTTGAGATGAAAGAAGTTCAGGTATTTGATATGTTGGGTAGAACGGTCTATGCTTCTGCAGCAGAGGGAACCGCTCATTTGATTGCCAGAATAGATGCCAATCAGGTTTTGATTGTGA
>Ga0172382_10002684_pt1 | contig 29238 bp, 33 predicted proteins | sample Leawel138RmetaG_FD_122245 | JGI IMG/M metagenome (GOLD analysis project Ga0172382, IMG submission 122245) | Leachate microbial communities from a municipal landfill in Southern Ontario, Canada - Leachate well 138R metaG | ecosystem: Engineered > Solid waste > Landfill > Unclassified | place...
AAGCAGCCGCACCACTTCGATTCCTGGCCTTACGGAGTAACGCCCGACATCACCTTCTCTGCGGTGTTCGGGCGCGAGATTACCGTCAAGTCCGGCAAGACCATGACCACCGATCCGACACTGTTGCAGGCCCTGCAGGCGAACGGCGGGAGCGTCAACGCCGCCGCGCGCCATGCCGTGGCCGCCTATCTGAACGGGGCCTCGACCGGCGTGGATTATGACCTCACCTCGGCCGACGTGGTGGCGATCTTCCAGGCGAACTACCCGGATGGCGAGTTGGAAGATATGAAAGACGGCTTCGAAAAACTCAACGAGCAGGGCTGCCCGCTGAACTGACAGAACAATAAGAAATAACAAGGCCGGCGTCGCGTCGGCATGGCACTCACTAAGGCCCGAGTCGCAAGCTCGGGCCTTTGTTTATCCAGATGTACTCAGAGCTCGAACAAGGCGCGGCAGTCAGCGCTCGCCTGCAAGCAACCGGGGCACGGCCTTCAGATCCTCGATCATCTGCTCCAACGCCCGCTGCCGCTGGTCCTTACCACGCTGGCGGAGCACGGCCGACGGATGGGCTGTCGCGAGCACATGCGGCGCAAAACTGCTACTCAGCACGCGCCCGTGCTCGCGGGTGACACTGAAGTCGCGGCCGAGGAGCGCCTGCGCCGCCGTGGCGCCCAGGCATACCAGCACATCTGGACGCACGGTTTCGATCTCTTTCTCGAGCCAGGGCAGGCAGGCCGCGATCTCACGCGCGCCGGGCTTTTTATGCATCCGCCGCTTGCCCTTCATGGTGAATTTGAAATGCTTGACCACGTTGGTGACATAGGTCTCGTCGCGGACAATCCCCGCCGCCACCAGCGCTTCATCCAGCACGCGCCCCGCCGGACCGACGAACGGTCGCCCCTGAAGGTCTTCGTCGTTGCCGGGTTGTTCGCCGACCAGGATGACGCGCGCGTGTCGTGAACCGGCCCCGAACACGGTCTGGGTCGCGTCCCGATACAGCGGACAACCGCGGCAATCGCGGGCCGCCTCGCGCAGCGAGGTCATCGTGGCATGCGCGGGAAGAAACTGGATCGCGCTTACTTCCGCCTCGCTCGTGCTGCCCATGCAGACCAGTGTAGGCGAGGCTCCGGGGCGCGGTCCCTGCGCAGGCGTAGCCAGCGCCCAGCGGTCACGCGGGTACCGAGCCGACCGGGTCGGCCGGTGGGTCTGTCTCCGTATTCGCTCAGCGATCGTATTGCGGCGTCGATCTGATGCGGTGAATACTGAGATCCGCGCCCTGGAACTCCTCCTCCTGGGACAGCCGCAGGCCGGTGATTAATTTAAGCCCGCCATACACGGCGAACCCGCCGATCAGCGCGACGGCTATCGCCAGCAGGGTGCCGACAACCTGCGCACCCAGACTGACGCCGCCCAGCCCTCCGAGCGCCTGCGTGCCGAAGATGCCGGCCGCGAGCGCGCCCCAGGCGCCACAAATACCATGCAACGGCCACACGCCGAGCACGTCGTCGATGCGCCAGCGGTTTTGTGCCAGCGTGAAGGTCCAGACGAAAAGCCCCCCGGCAACGGCGCCTGTGACCAGTGCGCCCAGCGGGTGCATCAGATCCGAGCCTGCACAAATGGCGACCAGGCCGGCCAGTGGCCCGTTGTGCACGAAACCCGGGTCGCTGCGCCCGGCGAACAGGGCAGCGAGGACGCCACCGACCATCGCCATCAGGGAATTGATCGCGACCAGGCCACTGATGCCTTCGATCTCCTGCGCGGACATCACGTTGAAACCGAACCAGCCCACGGTCAGTATCCAGGCACCAAGCGCCAGAAACGGGATGTTGGACGGTGGGTGCGCAAAGACGGCGCCGTCCTGACCGTAGCGCCCGTGACGCGGCCCGAGCAGCAGGATGGCCGCGAGCGCGATCCAGCCGCCCATGGCGTGCACCACGGCGGAGCCGGCGAAATCGTGGAAGGCTACACCGAACTGGCCCTCGATCCAGTCCTGAACGCCGAACAGCCCGTTCCAAATCATGCCTTCATAACTGGGGTACACCAGCGCGACCAGGACGAAGGTTGCGACGAGCTGCGGATAAAACCGCGCACGCTCTGCGATTCCACCGGAGATGATGGCCGGAATCGCCGCCGCGAAGGTCACCAGAAAGAAGAACTTGACCAGATCGTAGCCGTTGCGCGCGGTGAGGCCGTCGGCGCCTTGCAGGAAGTCGATGCCGTAGGCGATACCGTAGCCGATGAAGAAATACGCGATGGTGGACGTCGCAAAGTCGCAGATGATCTTGACCAGCGCATTCACTTGGTTCTTCTCGCGGACCGTCCCCAGCTCCAGAAAGGCAAAGCCCGCGTGCATTGCCAGCACCATAATGGCGCCGAGAAGGATGAAAAGTACGTCGGTACCTGCCTGCACTGCTTCCATAACGCCCCCCGATGAGCTTCGGATCGTTCAGTTTGGCGCGGAGCGAAGCAGGAAGCGTGCCTCGCAACTGTCTCCCGTGTATTCAAGCGGTTGAGGAAAATCCCGCTGCCGGGCCAGGGGCTGCATGCTCCGTATAAGTGCAGGTTGTCGACAAGGCGCGCCTTGTTGGTGCGATAGCAACGAGCGTTCGAGCCCCATGAGCGGGACCGCGGGGTGCAGATACGGGGCAAAAAAATACCGGTGGACGGGGGGCGTCCACCGGTCGAAGGGGACCTGATGCGGTCCCCGCCGGAGAAAATGAACAAGCGCGACTCACTATCCGGGTTTTCGTCGGCCCGGCTGTGAACTGCGACACAAAACCCCAGCCTGTCGGAAGTCGCCTACAGGCCGTTCCGTTTGGCCGCTTCCCAGAGCTTGTCCAGCGCTGCGCTGTCCGCAGGCTGGGCGGTCTCCTCGATGGACGCGGCGACCCGATTGGCCCGCGCAGCGAATCGGCTGTTCGCGCCGCGCAGCGCGGCTTCGGCGTCGACCCCCAGGTGGCGCGCCAGATTCACGCAGCTGAACAGCAGATCGCCGACCTCTGCAGCCTGGGCCTCCGGCGTCCCGGTGTCCCGGGCGGCGCGAAGTTCCGCGAGCTCCTCCCCGATCTTCGCCATGGGGCCTTCTGCATCGGGCCAGTCGAGGCCGATTTTTGCGGCGCGCCGCTGCAACTTGGCCGCGCGCACCAGCGCCGGCAAGGCGAGCGGGACGCCGTCCATGAGGCCGGAACGTCCCTGTTCGACACGCTCGGCGTGCTTGTGCGCCTCCCAGGCGAGCGACTGCGCCTCGACATCGGCCACCTCGGCGTCACCGAACACGTGCGGATGCCGGCGTTCGAGTTTGTCGCCGATCGCCGTCGCGACCGCGGCGAAGTCGAACCAACCGCGCTCTTCGCCCATGCGCGCATGGAACACCACTTGGAACAACAGATCGCCCAACTCGTCGCGCAGTTCGTCAGGCCGGCCGCGTTCGATGGCGTCGGCGACTTCATAGGCCTCTTCCAGCGTGAAGGGCGCGATACTGCGGAAGTCCTGCGCCAGGTCCCAGGGACAACCGCCGTCGGGATTTCGCAAGCGGCGCATGATTTTCAGCAAACGCTCTAGCGCGTGCGCGGCGTTCTGATCGGTATCGGACATGAGGAGACACCCGAGGTTCGGTAAAGAATATTGACCGGGATGCAGTTTACCTCTTGCGGCCGAAGGCGCAGCCTTCGTGACTTTCTCGCGGCGAGAAATTACGCGGCCTGGGATTGAGCTCCCGGGTGCAGGCTCAGTTGCATCCTCGCGAGGTCCAGGCGAAGCACGGCGCGCTTGAGAAACTCCAAGGCGAGCAGACCGCCGATGCGAAAACCATAGCGGCGTTCCAACGGAAACGCCGGACTGATGACCGCGCGTGCCGAGGCCTTGTGCAGATCGCCAAGTTTCAGGGTATCGATATCCGCCGTCGCCAGCGCGACCTGGCCGGCCCCGCCATACCCGAGCGCCGCACCTTGCGGCGCTTGGACCAACTGCGCCACGGCGGCCGTCGAGCCGGGTACCAGACAATCGAAACCCGTCATGCCGGTATCGAGAAACCAGAGGTTCGGCTGTTCGTTGATTTCACCCCAGGCCAGCAGTTGCCGGCCACCGCCCAGCCAGCAGGGCGTCGGCGCCGCCAGCGGTTCGGGGTCGCGGAACAGGCGCAGCCATCCGGCCGGCATGTCGAGTTCGACACCGAAGCGGCTCAGCACGCCGAGACCGAGGATGCCGTCCAGACCGTGCGGCTCGAAGAAGCCGGCCAATGCGCCGCCGAGATCCATGACCTGCACCGGCAGGTCGGCGATTTCCATACCGCCGAGCGCCAAGCAATTCAGCCGGCTGTATTCGATCAGCGCATCGCGTCCGTCTGCGCAACTCACCTGCCCCGGCCAGCCGCGCGGCAGCCCGATGCGCTGCGCCAGGGCGGTATCCAGCACCGTGTCCCAGGCGCCGGTATCGAACGCGAACAACGCCTCTTCGACACCGTTGACCTGTACCCGCACCAGCGGCAGCGGGTCACGGGCGAGAAACTCCAATTCGGACTCCGCGGGCCCCGGAAGCAGTCGGTACGGCTCGCGGTCGCGGAATGCGGCGAGATGCTGCGCCAGCGCGGGATCGCCGAGACCGGCATAGCAGGCCGCCGCCTCGGGATAGCGACGCGCTCGGTAGTAGGTCTCTGCCAACAGCGACTCCGCGTCTCCGCCCGCCGCCTGGGCGCGGTGAAACCAATCGAGGGCGTCGTCCAGCCGACCCTCCAACAGACCGATCTGGCCGAGCCGCATAGGGATGCGGTAATCGCCCCGTGCAAGCTCTGCCATCTCTCCGTAATTTTTTCCGGCCTCGCTGAACCGGCCGGCGACGAACAAACCTTCCGCGTGCTGCAGACGTTCGCTGTTGGATCCACTCTGGAGATCAGGCATGCGCACTCCTTGTTGGAAAGGATGTCGGTCATCCATGCAAATTATCAGCCACCTGCGTGAAAACGTGCCTCGGCTAGGCCCTTAGGACCGGATTCAAGCGCAGGGTATCAGGCGACGCAGCGAGGCATGGGTGGCAAATTTTCCGCATCGTGAATCGGATGCAATGGCTTTGGGTATCCGTCCGGCTGCGCCCGCATAGCGGCTCGATTCGAAAAAAAAGGCCCTGACTTGCGTCAGGGCCCTCCAGATCGAAGATGCACTGCAGAGAATCAGGCGACGGCCTGTTTGCCGGCCTCCAAGTGATACTGCACCACGCGTTCGACTTCGTTCTTCGAGCCCAGCACCACCGGTACGCGCTGGTGCAACCCCTCGGGCTGCAACGCCATAATGCGCTCGCTGCCGGTACTGCTCGCGCCACCGGCCTGCTCGACGATAAAGCTCATCGGATTGGCCTCGTACATCAAACGCAATTTGCCGGTCTGGCCTTTGGCCGCGAGCTTGCTATCCAGCGGATACATGAAAATGCCCCCGCGGGTCAGGATGCGATGCACCTCGGCGACCATCGATGCGACCCAGCGCATGTTGAAATCCTTATTGCGCGGACCTTCTTTGCCGGCGATACATTCGTCGACATAACGCTTGATCGGCTGGTCCCAGAAGCGCTGATTGGACATGTTGATGGCGAATTCCTGCGTCTCCGCCGGAATCTTCATATCCGGATGGCTGAGGATGAATTCGCCGATGGACCGGTCCAGCGTAAAGCCGTTCACGCCGTGACCGGAGGTCAACACCAGCATGGTGGTCGGCCCGTAGATGGCATAGCCCGCGCAGACCTGGCGCGTTCCTTCCTGCAAAAAGTCTTCGATCTTCGGCTCGTGCACGCCGTCTGGGCAGCGCAGGATGGAGAAGATGGTGCCGACCGAAACGTTGACGTCGATGTTCGAGGAGCCGTCGAGCGGATCGAACAGGATGAGATATTTCCCTTTCGGGTACATCGCGGGAATCGGCAACGGATCGTCCATCTCCTCCGATGCCATACCCGCCAAGTGGCCGGTCCACTCCAGGGAATTGATCATCACGTCATTGGAGATGATGTCGAGTTTCTTCTGCGTCTCGCCCTGCACATTCTCGGTATCGGCGGAACCGAGAATACCGATCAGGCCGCCACGGTTTACCGCGCAGGCGATCTTTTTGCAGGCGGTCAGGACATCGTTGAGCAGGGAAGTGAAATCGCCGGTGGCGCCCGGAATGCGGCGCTGCTCTTCGATGATGAACTGCGTTAAGGTGATGCCGTGATCCATTTCCGATCCTCGAGGTGGCTGGGTTTTGAATTGAGTCGATGGCGCGGTCGCGCCGTGCGGGCAAGCGAACCGCCGCTCCAGAATCTGAGTAAGCCCGAACCGCGCGAGCTATCCTTCTTGAGCGTCCCCGGCCGGCCGCCTACTGCGCGAGATAATCCGCCGGTTCAATGGGTTGCGGATTATATCAGAATATTATGATATAGCGAGAGCCTTGGGCCGCTGCCGAGCAGGGCGGAGGGCTTAGCCGAATGATCGTGGAATTCCTTCGGGGAGAGTTGCTGCTGCTGGGTTTGGCCTGGACGGCCTATTTTGCGCTGCATTCCTGGCTCGCGTCGCTCGGGGTCAAGGCCTGGTTCGCGCGGCGCTGGCCACAGCAGCAGACCCGCTACCGACTGGGCTACAACCTGCTCGCCATTCTGCTGTTGATACCCTTGCTCCTGGCCACCGAGCTCGCGTCGGAGCGTTGGTTGTGGCGTTGGGAGGGGGCTGGGGCCTGGGTCGCGCATGCCGCTGCGCTGCTGGCGCTGATCGGTTTCGTCTGGAGCAGCCGCGCCTACGACATGCGGGAATTTCTAGGGGTGGCGCCTAAACGCCCGACGGCCAAGCCGCGGCTGGGGCTGTCCTTTCTGCACCGCTTCGTCCGTCATCCCTGGTATCTGCTGGGACTGCTGTGGCTGTGGACGCGCGATATGGACAGCGCCCGCCTGGTCGCAGCGCTAGTGGTCACCGGCTATCTATGGCTTGGCTCGCGCCTGGAAGAACGCAAACTGCTGGAAGAGCTTGGCCCCGCCTACCGCCACTATTGCGCACGCGTGCCGGGCCTGCTGCCGCGGCCCTGGCGTTATCTTTCGCGTGCGGAGTGGATTCGCATGAACGCGGATCAGAGTCCGCCGTCGAGCGCCTCGATGACCTGATCTTCGAGCTGGATGCGGTCAGCCAACAGTTCCCCGAGTTGCGACAGATCGTCGGCAAGCTTTTCGATGCGGGTCGCCAGCGGCGCAACGTCGTACCGATCATTGAAATCGAGAATCGCGTCGGTGCTCGCCGAGATCTGCGGATACACCTGTTCGGCAAGGCTCAACACCGCTTGACGCCGTTCTTTGTTCTCGACGATATAGCGATAGAGCTGGAAGTGCGCACTGGCCGCATAGTCGACCAGGGCCTGGCAAAAGCGCCGCACCATCTCCTCGGTCTGTTCGCCGGCCTGATAGGGGCGGTTGCTGGCCAGGTCGGAATACAACGCGAGCGTCTCGTTGCGTGACGTTACGAGACTGGCCATGCGCTCTTTGGATCGGGCGCGGCGATCGTTCTTGACGGGTTGTTGGAGTGCCATGCGCTGTTATTCCTCTCTGTCGTTATCTTGCGCGGTGACGGTCCGGACATGCGCCGCGAATCGCGATCGCCGCCTGGCCTTCGCCGCGGTATCCCCACGGTCGCCAGTATAGGATCAACGTCGTAAACCTGTCTCAGCCCGACGCGAGCCACTGGCGAGTCCGGATAGAATACGGGACAATTCGCTGAACCGTATAGCCTTTTTTTATGCGGGCCCGGAAATTGCTTGACCACAAAAATAATCAAGAAATCCCCTGGGAGGGATCCATGCTAGCGATCACCATTCAACGGTTTCTCGCCGACCGGGACGCCAAAGTGCAGCGCCTGCCGCACCCGGTCACCGAGACCCTGTCGCAGGCGGCCCGCCTGTGCGCGATCGAGGAGACGCCCAGCTCGCGCGCGCCGTCGTGCTGATCGACGCCCAAGGGCCGTTGATGGCGATCCTCCCCAACGATCATCTGCTCGATTTCGCCGCGCTCTGCCGGCTGTTGAACCGTGAGCTGGAGCCGGTACCGGCCACACAGCTGCGCGGCATCTTCGACGATTGCGAGCCGAACTGCTGCCCGCCACTCGGCGCGGCCTACGGCTTGGAGACCATCGTCGATTCGGCCTTGCTGGAACATGAACGCCTGTATCTGGAACCGGGCTGTCATTCCCTGTTGCTGCAGCTGCAACCCGCGGAGTTCCAGCGTCTGCTTGGCAACCCGCGCTGCGAACGCTTTTCACAGCCGGTTTCCGCGCTGCACCGCGGCGACGCGACCGCCGCCACACTCGGTCAGACCATCGAGCAGTTCACCCCGGCGCGAATCAAACGCCAAGTCGAGGAATTCCACGACTTGCCGGCACTACCGAGTACCGCGCTCGACATTCTCGATCTCGCCAGCGACCCGCGCGCGGATGCAGAGGATCTGGCCCGGGTCATTCAGCAGGACGCGCCGCTGGCGGCCCGCATCATGCGTTATGCGAATTCGCCGCTCTACGGCTATCCGGGCAAGATCAAGGACGTCAAGAACGCCATCGCCCGGGTTCTGGGGTTCGATTTCGTGCTCAATCTCGCGCTCGGGATCACGGTCGGCAAATCGCTGCGTGTACCGGTCGACGGCCCCCTGGGCCTGACCGCGTTCTGGCGCCACTCGATCCACGCCGCCGTGCTGGTCGAACGCCTCTCCATGCAGATGCCGGCGGCCAAGCGTCCGCGCCGCGGCACCGCCTACCTGGCCGGACTGCTGCACAACATGGGCAGCCTCCTGCTGGGCCACGCCTTCCAGCCGGAATTTTTTTTGCTGAACCGCTACATGGCGGCCAATCCGGAGCTGCCCGTGGAAACGCTGGAGAAATATCTGCTCGGGGTAGGCCATGATCAGATCGGCGCCTGGCTCCTGTCGGCCTGGGGCCTGCCGGAGGAACTGGTCGTCGCCGCCCGCCACCACCACGACGAACACTATTGGGGCGACCATGCGGTCTATGCGCAATTGGTGCTGATTTCCAACCGGTTACTCGCCCGCCTGGGGCTGGGTACCGGCCGGGAGACCGCGCTGCCGGACGCCAGCCTGGCCGCTCTCGGCCTGGATGCGGCCAACGCCATCGCGCTCTGCGCCTCGCTCTGCGAGGGCAACACTGAATTGGACGAACTCGCCCGCATGGTTGCCTGACGGCAGCCGCTCTGCTCGCCGCCTCCCCGGGGTTGCCCCGGGTCTCCGGACGGTCCGCGTCGATTTCGAGAACCCTCAAGGCTCCCATTTAATCGGGAACTTCCGCTCTGCTACCCGCCTCCAATGAAAAACCCCATAGCAATTGTCACGCTAAACTTGACTAAAACACTCAACAATTGCTAGTATTTCTGACCATACCAGTCAGGTTTCAACCTGAATTGACTGACCGTCCAGAAACGACTTGATGCGAGGTACGCCATGAAACTTTCGACCAAAGGCCGCTATGCAATCACTGCAATGATGGAGTTGGCGTTGCGCCACAAGCAGGGTCCAGTCACCTTGGCTGACATCTCCGTCGAGCAATCCATTTCCGTATCCTACTTGGAACAACTGTTCGCACAGCTGCGCAAACACGGGCTGGTAACTGGACTGCGTGGGCCGGGTGGAGGCTACTGCCTGCGCCGTCCGGCGAGCGAAATCAGCGTTGCGGACATCCTGCGCGCAGTGGACGAAAGCCTCGAGGCGGTATCACGGCCGCAGCGGGACGAGGAATCCACCGACGCGGACCACCGCGGCGAAAGCCTGGTGCTCTGGGATCAGCTGAGCCATCAGATCTACGACTACCTCGACAGCATCAGCCTCGCGCAGGCCGTCACCCATAAGGGTCCCGGCAAGACCGAGGCGGGTACGCTGCAACGTAGCGCTGCCTGAACCTATCGACCAAGTCCATGCCGGGTGAATCACCCGGCATTTTTTTGCCCGTGTACTTTAGAATGCCGCGATGTTGACCGACCGCGGTACCTTGGTTTTCGCCCAGCGCGACAGCGACGGATTGATCGAAGTGCTCGATAACGACGGCGTCCGGACGCTGTATTTCGGCACGCGCGCGGCGCAAAGCAGCATGCTGTTGTATGCACCCTCCGTGCTGGCACTGGAATATACCCGCTGCATGTTGGCGGCGCTGCTATTCCAACCCCGCCCACAAAACATATTGCTGATCGGGCTGGGCGGCGGCTCGCTGGTGCGTTACCTGCTTGATCACTTTCCACAGGCGAACATCGTCTGCGTCGAAAGCCGTCCGAGCATTCTCGATCTGGCACGGCGGTACTTTCTCCTTCCGGAACGGCCCCAGCTCCAGGTGCATGTCGGCGACGGTGCGGACTTCCTCCGGGATTGCGCGCCGGGCAGGTTCGATCTCGTCCTGGTCGACGCCTTCGATAGCGAGGGTGTCCATGAAAGTGTCTGCTCCGCGTCCTTCTTTGCCGATTGTCGACGAGTCCTGGCCCGTTCCGGGGTTCTGTCGATCAATCTATGGACGACACCGAGTGCGCCGATCAAGAGCATTCTCGCGCAGATGCAGCAAGGCTTCGGCGGCCAGATCCTGCGCCTGCCGGTGGAAAAGCGCGCCAACCTGATCGCGCTCGGTCTGGTCACTCCGCATTCGCGGCAGGATTTGAAACGGCTGCGCGCCTCGGCCCGCACATCGTCGGGACGCTTCGGTCTCGATTTTCCAAACCAGCTGCGTCGCATCGAACAGCACAGCGGCAATGTCTTCAGCCGCCTGCTGAGCTGGGGAAGACGGTGATGGTCCAGTCTCTTTGCGGCCGGGCGTTTGATTGCAGTCGATCAAACGCGCCCAACGGCCTTGCCGGGCTTCAGCGCGCCTAGCGGCGGACGGATTCTGTATTTTCCGACACCGGCTCCGTACACTGCCCGCCAGTCTCGAGACCCTTCTCCATGCCGTTACCAGAACTACTCGGTTTCGTCCTGATTGCCACGCTGGGGAGTTTCGTCCAGGCCTTGAGCGGCTTCGCGCTCGGGCTGATCGTGCTCGGCAGTGTCACCGTGCTGCAGCTCGCACCCATCCCCTTCACCGCCGCAGTGATCAGCATGATTTCGCTGGTGAACGGCGCCTGGGTACTGGCGCGTCACCCGCGCGCCATCGAATGGCGCAGCGTCGGTTGGGCGGGCCTGGGCCTGTTGCCGGCGATCGGTCTGGGATTGGCGTTGCTGGCGCGTCTCGACAGCGAATGGCCACAGTTCTTGCGCCAGTTGCTCGGCGTGGTGATTCTGGTCGCGGGCGGTCTGTTGATGCTGCGGCCGCGCCCCAAGCCGCAACCGTCCGGACGCCTCGGCACCCTCGCGAGCGGTGTGGCCGGCGGCCTGCTCGGCGGACTGTTCAGCACCGCCGGACCGCCAGTGGTGTTTCATCTGTACCGCCAGCCCTGGTCGCTCGTAAGCATCCGCTCGACACTGCTTGCGACCTTCGCGATCAGCACGCTGGCGCGTATCCTCTGGCAGAGCGCGCGCGGCGAACTGGTCTGGCCCATGGTCGAGATGGCACTGTACTGCACGGTGCCGGTGTTGCTCGCCGCCTATGGAGGTGCGCGCCTGGCACCGCGTATCGGCTTGCAACGCATGCGCCGGCTCGCCTTTGCCCTGCTCGCCCTGACCGGATTCGGTCTGTTACTGCCTGCGGGCACATAGCGCAGGCGCACGCGACATTTGGTTACACTGGGCGAATGAATGATCCGGACCCCGCAATGAACGATGAAGTCCTGCAACTCTATCCGCCTCCGACGCAAGGCGTTCCGCTGAGCCGGCTCTATCTCGAGCATCCCCTGCATCGCATCAGCGGATCCGAATCGGGATTGGTCTATAGCAATTTCGTCAGCAGCCTGGACGGGCGGATCGCCTTGCCGCGACCGGGCAAAGTTTCACACGGCGTCCCGCCGTCGATCGGTAATGCACGCGATTGGCGTCTCTATCAGGAGCTGGGCGCGCAGGCGGACGTGCTGATCACCAGCGCCCGCTATTACCGCCAATACGCCCGCGGCGAGGCGCAGGACCAATTGCCGGTCGGACCCGGTGACAAGTTCGCCGACCTGCGTCAGTGGCGCCTCGAACAGGGTCTCAGCGCGCAACCCGATATAGCGATCTTCAGCGCGAGCCTCGATATACCGGCCAGCGCCCTGCAGGCGTACGCCGAACGGCGCGTGCATGTATTGACCGGTGCCGAGGCCGACACCGGGCGGGTCGCGGCCGTGCGGGCGGCGGGCGCCGAGGTGCATTTCGCGGGGCGCGGCAGGTCGGTCGATGGCGCGGCCGCGGTCTCTGCACTGCGCGCGCTGGGGTACCGGAACATGTACGTGATCGCCGGTTCTTCGGTACTGCATACGCTGCTACGGGATGGGGTGTTACAACGCCTGTACTTGAGTTTTGCGCACCGGCTGGTCGCTGGCGAATGTTTCGATACGCTGGCGTTCGGTCCGGAACTGGACCCGGCACCGGCACCGGTGCTGCGCTCGCTGTTCTACGACGCCCATGCGACGCAGTCCCTGGGCCAGCTACTGACCTGCTATGACTTCGGGTCGCCGGCGCCATAGCGGGAGAATCGGCGCCTCCAGGACAAACGGCGACTCTCTACAGCCAACAGCCGGACTAATCGATGTCGGCCTCGTAGGCTCGTTGCGCGAGCAGCGCCGCGCGGACCCGCGCCAGGGGCACTGCGGCGCCGCGCTCTATGCCCTCGCAGCGCGCGGCCTCGGCCCGCCAGGCGGCCTTGCTGCGCAGCAATTCCGGCCAGAAAGGATAAGTACGGCATTGCGTCGGCCGTGCGGCGTACACGCGACAACGCCCCGCGGCGCTCAGAAAGGTGCAACGGCCGTCCGCACGTAGCGCCAGAGTCAGCTCGCCACTATCGAGGCGCCGCAGATAACGACGCCGAAACCAGGCCGGTGTCAGGCCCAACAGGACGCGAATACGGTCGGCCTCCGCCGCTTTGACAAAGACGTGGTAGGCGCCCCCACCCGTGCAACAGCGACCGCATTGGGTGCATTCGAAATGTAAGGGTTGGGTCGTATAAAACATGGCCGGACTTCGCGCGTCGACGGAAAGGACTGCGAGTTTATACCGCAGGGCATTACAATTGTACGGCGGTCATCTTTAGACCTGCGGCGCGCGCCGGACTTCGCCAACTAATTTTTTGCAATGGGAACGCGCCCGCCCTTTTCCCGGCAACCGCTTTAACGAGTCCATTACCGCATGCGCAAAGTTCTCTATCAGGGCGCTGTCGTCGATCTCGGCCTGGAGACGGTCGAGCTGCCCGACGGAAATCGCCTGGATCTCGAAGTAGTGCGTCATCCGGGTGGTGCTGCGGTGGTCGCGCTGGACGACCGGCATCGCGTCTGCCTGCTGCGTCAATACCGTCACGCCGCTGGAGGCTGGCTTTGGGAACTTCCGGCCGGAAAACTCGACCCGGGCGAGGCCGCGCTTACCACGGCACAGCGCGAGCTGGAGGAAGAGGCCGGGCTTCGTGCCGAGTCCTGGACCGACTTGGCGCGGGTGCTGACCACCCCGGGCTTCTGCGATGAAGTGATTCACCTCTTCCTCGCCACCGGCCTGCACGAGGTGCCGAGCCACCACCAGGCGCACGAGTGCATCGAAGTACACTGGCGTCCGTTCGACGACGCCATGACCATGGCGCGGCGCGGCGACATTCAGGATGCCAAGACCCTGCTGGGGTTGTTCTATGCCGCCGATGACGCGCGCGATGGCTGATCGTCCGGCCGCTTCAAAAACGCGCAGACCGCCTGCTACACTGCAGCACCTTCCCGCCCGGGTTTCTATATGCGCGTTCTTGCCCTGCTGAGCCTTTGTCTGCTGATTGGATTGCCGGCGTTGCACGCGCAAGAGCTTGCCGGCGCCCGCGTCCCTGAAACGGCCCGCTTGCATCAGGACAGCAGCACATTATCGCTGAACGGCGCGGGCGTCCGCCGCAAGCTGTTCGTCGGGATTTACGTCGGCGCCTTGTATCTGCCACAGCCGTCCCGCGACCCCGCGACCATCCTCGACATGCCGGGCGCCAAGCGCTTCAGCATGCATTTCGTTCACCCGGAAATCCCACCCGAGAAATTGGTGCCGGTATGGAAGCAAGGTTTCCGCGACAACCTTTCGCCCGAAGCGTTCACGTCACTCCGTCCGCGTATCGCCAATTTCAACGGGTTGTTTCCGACGCTGCGCAGAGGCGATCGCGTCGACATCGATCTGATTCCGGGTAGCGGCACGCAGGTCTGGATCAACGACGAGCTGCGCGGCAAGGTCGCGGGCGATGACTTCGCACACGCGCTGCTGCATATCTGGCTTGGCGAACGGCCGGCGGATACCGCGTTGAAGCAGGCACTGCTCGGTGGGAAGCCGCGGCCATGAGTCTGGCCTTGCCGCGCGGTGTGGTGCTGGATCTGGCGACACTGCATCCTCAGGATCTCGACCTGAGCGGATTGCGCAAGACCTTGCCGCTTTGGGACACGTACAACCACAGCAGCGCCGCCGAGGCCGCGCTGCGCCTGCAGGACGCCACGGTCGCAGTCACCAACAAGTTCGTAATCGATGCGACGCTGCTTGCGCGTGCGCCGAAGTTGCGCCTGGTCTGTATTGCCGCGACCGGCACCAACAATATCGATCTGAGCGCCGCAAGCGAACGCGGCGTTGCCGTCGCGCATGTCACGGGCTACGCGACGCATTCGGTCGTCGAACACGTTTTCGCGCTGATGCTCAGTCTGCGACGCCGGCTCAGTGAACAGCAGCACGGTGCAAGCAGCCTCTGGGCACGCCAACGCAACTTCTGTATCACCGACTATCCCACCCAGGAACTGCATGGCACGAAGCTCGGCATCGTCGGCTATGGAGAACTCGGACAAGCGGTCGCGTCGGTCGGTCGCGCCTTCGGTATGCAGATCCTGATTGCCCAACGCCCCGGCGGCGACGACCGCAGCGGCCGGCTACCGCTCGAAGAGCTGCTCCGCGAGGCCGATGTCGTCAGTCTGCACTGTCCGCTCGCAAGCAATACCCAAGGGTTGATCACGGCGCGTGAACTGGCGCTGATGAAGCCGACTGCCCTGTTGATCAACACGGCACGCGGCGGGCTCGTCGACGAACACGCATTGATGGCGGCATTGCAGAATGACCGGCTCGGCGGGGCCGGCATCGATGTTTTGCGCGAAGAACCGCCCCGGCATGGGAGCCCGCTGCTGCTCGCGCGCCTGCCCAATCTGATCGTCACACCGCATGTCGCTTGGGCCAGCTGCGAGGCGCGGCAGCGGCTGGTGGACGAACTGACGGCGAACATCGAGGCATTTCTGGCCGGCGAAATCCGCAATCGCGTGTGCTGATCCCGCTCGTGCGCAAAGCGCGCCATCGGCCGCCGCGTCCTCGCGCCACGCCAACGGCTGCGCGGGATTCTCATTTAAGGAAACTCTGATCAATCCCAGTTTCGTCATTCCCGCGAAAGCGGGAATCCAGAAATTCAAATGCATGGATTCCGGCCTGCGCCGGAATGACGGATTGTTCAGACCTTCCTTAAAGTAGATGCGGCCACCACCCGGGTTGCGTAACGGCGCGCTGCTCCGCCAGCGCCCTGCCCAGCGCGCCGCGGCACCGGTATACTGGGCGCTCCACCACAAACCTCTATTTGGTGACCGCATGGCTTGGAATTGGGGTATCGGCGTCATCGCCTTCGCGTTCGGTCTGGGAGTCGGCTTTTTGCTGGCGTACCTGCTGGCGCCGCGCAGCGGCCGCATTCAGGCCCTGGAGGGGGAATTGCGCGCGGCGCAGTCCGACCACGCCGCCTACCGTGGCAAAGTCGATCAGCACTTCCGCAAGACCGCGGAGCTTTTCGAGGACATGACCGGCCGCTACCGCGCCGTGTATCAGCACATGGCAAGCGGCGCGCAGATGTTATGTGAGGAGCGACCTCCGTCTCTGCAACTGGAAATCACCGATCGCGGACAGCTTGCGAACGACCCCGCACCTCGGCCCCCGGAAGATGTGCCGGCGACGGATGTTCCGGCCGAGTCCGAGGCCGGGTACGGCATGCCGAAAACCGCGGCACCTCATTCCGCTACGCCAGATGACACGGCGGACAGTGACGATTATCTGGGCGATGCGCCCCAGGTCCCGGAATTGACCGATGAGGTCGAGGCGCCGTCGAAGCAGGCATCCACGGGGGCACCGCGCCCACCGCATTGACCCGAATTACTTCGCTGATCGCCCGGCCACAGAAGCCGGCATTGAATTCCCGCAGCAGGCTGATCGCCGACTCCGGGCCGCACGGAGCCCAGCGAAGCCTCCTGCTGTCCGGTCGGCTCGGCAACGCAGGTGCTACTCGCCGTACAGGGTCAATGTCAGGCGCCGCCGGTGCGGCTGCGTCCGGTGTTCCCAAACGAACAAGCCCTGCCAGGTTCCCAGGGCGCAACGGCCGGCGACGACCGGTACGGAGAGTGTCGAGCCGACCAGCAACGTCCGGACATGGGCCGCCATGTCGTCCGGGCCCTCGTCGCGATGCCGGAACAGCGGATCACCGTCCGGCACCAGCCGCGCCATGAAGCGTTCGAGGTCCGCCCGCACCTCCGGGTCGGCGTTCTCGCACAGCATCAACGACGCACTGGTGTGGTGCAGGAACAGGTGGGCGATCCCGGTAACAATGCCGGAATCCGCCACATGACCCTGAATCTCCTGCGTTATCGCCTGACTGCCGCGTCCAGGGGTGGCGATCTCGAGGCTTCTCTGAAAGACCATTGACTGTGCTCCTGCGGTCGTCGACAAATTAGCGCTACGCCGGATCCGCCGCTCCTGTATAATCCCGCGCTCTTTTCCCCAGGTGCGCCGCCGTGATTGAGAACCTTCGCAACATCGCCATTATCGCCCACGTTGACCACGGAAAAACCACCCTGGTCGACCAGCTGCTGAAACAGTCCAACACCCTCGACGCGCGCACCAAGCTCGAAGAGCGCGCCATGGACTCGAACGCGCTGGAGAAGGAACGCGGCATCACCATCCTCGCGAAGAACACCGGCGTGCGTTGGAGTCACGGCGACACCGATTACCGCATCAACATTGTCGACACGCCCGGGCATGCCGACTTCGGCGGCGAAGTCGAGCGCGTGCTCTCGATGGTGGACTCCGTGCTGCTGCTGGTCGACGCGGTCGACGGCCCGATGCCGCAGACGCGCTTCGTGACCCAGAAGGCGCTGGCGCGCGGCCTGAAACCCATCGTCGTCATCAATAAGGTGGATCGTCACGGCGCGCGCGCCCATTGGGTGCTGGATCAGACCTTCGATCTGTTCGACCGCCTCGGCGCCACCGAAGAACAGCTCGACTTCCCGGTCGTCTATGCCTCCGGCCTGAACGGCTACGCCGGCCCGACCGAGGACGTGCGCGGCGGCGACATGACCTATCTGTTCGAGACCATCGTCGACAAAGTGCATCCGCCGCAGGTCGACATGGAAGGTCCGTTCCAGATGCAGATCTCGCAGCTCGACTACAACAGCTACGTCGGGCTGATCGGCATCGGCCGCATCGTGCGCGGGCGCGTCAAGACCAACTCGCAGGTCGCCATCGTCGACCGCGAAGGTCACCGCCGCAACGGCCGCATCATGCAGATCTTCGGCTTTCTCGGGCTGCAACGTGTCGAGGTTCCCGAGGCCAATGCCGGCGACATCATCGCCTTCAATGGCATCAGCGAGCTGTACATCTCGGACACCCTGTGCGACCCGAACGCCGTCGAGGCATTGGCTCCGCTGTCGGTCGACGAACCTACCGTGAGCATGACCTTTCAGGTCAACAATTCGCCGTTCGCCGGCAAGGACGGAAAATTCGTCACCTCGCGCCAGATCAAGGAACGCCTGGAACGCGAGTTGCTGCACAACGTGGCGCTGCGCGTGAAGGAGACCGACGACCCAGACAAGTTCCGCGTCTCCGGCCGCGGCGAGCGGCATCTCTCGGTGCTGATCGAGAACATGCGTCGTGAGGGGTACGAACTGGGCGTTTCGCGTCCGGAAGTCATCTACCGCGAAGTCGACGGCCAGAAACAGGAGCCTTTCGAGCAGTTGACGGTCGACGTCGAGGAACAGCACCAGGGCACCGTGATGGAGCGCCTCGGCATGCGCGGCGGCGAGCTCAAGGACATGTTGCCGGACGGCAAGGGCCGCGTCCGCATCGATTACATCATCCCGTCACGCGGGCTGATCGGCTTCCGCACCGAGTTCCTGACCGCCACCCAGGGCACCGGCCTGATCTACAGCGTGTTCGAACATTACGGCCCGGTACGCAAGGGCGAGTTCGGCAACCGCAACAACGGGGTGCTGATCGCCAACGCTGCCGGCAAGGCGCTCGCCTATGCGCTGTTCAACCTGCAGGAACGCGGGCGGCTTTTCATCGGGCACGCCGAAGAGGTCTACGAAGGGATGGTCATCGGCATCCATTCGCGCGACAACGATCTGGTGGTGAATCCGCTCAAGGCCAAGCAGCTGACCAACATCCGCGCCGCCGGGACCGACGAGGCGCTGATTCTGGTGCCGCCGATCCGCATGACGCTCGAGCAGGCACTCGAGTTCATCGACGACGATGAACTGGTGGAAGTGACGCCGAACCACATCCGTATCCGCAAACGCTTCCTGCACGAGCACGATCGCAAGCGTTCGTCGCGCGCCGCGGAGGCTTGAGAGCGGCGCGGCAGGCGGCGCAGGGGGCTGCTTGGCGGCCAGACCGTAGGCTGCTTCGGTGCGAGTGGAGCGTTGCCGCGCGAGGCGAGAACCTTGTGCGCCGAGCACCGCGCATACCGGCTACAGTCGGCAGCGGCCCTCGTACACCGCCATGATGGTTTCGAGCTCGGTCTGCAGCCGCGCCCTTGCTGTCCTGTCCAGCCCTTGGAACTCGGGCAAATCCCGCTCCGCACGCAGCGCCTCGATATAGCCGAGCACCGCGCGGCAGCCCTGTTCGCACAGATGCTCGACATACTGGTCTATGCGGGAATCGGTCCGGATCTGAGGGTCGTAGCTGTGCTGAAAAGGGCTGCGGCTCATGGTGCTTCCATTGGGTCTGTACCGGCCTATCTAGCGGCCAACCAGAGCCGCAAGCGTAGCCCCGGACCGGTCGTGTAGCCAACCGTGGTGAAGCGGATCCGCCCGGTACCGTCGACAACGAACGAGGTCGGCACGCCGCGCACCCCAAATCGGCTCGCGAAACCGCCATCGACGTCGCGCAGTACCGGAAAGCTGAGGCCCTCGCGCGCCATAAAGGCCCGCAACTCTTCGGAACCCGTATCCTCCAGCGCCACGGAAAGCACCGGCCAGTCGGCGGCGATTGCTTCGATACTGTCCTGCTCGAGGGCGCAGATGGGACACCAGGTCGCCCAGAAGTGCACCAGCACCGGCTCGCCGCGCAGGCTCGCAAGGTCCTGCCGCTGGCCGTGGATGTCCGTGCCCGCAAGCGGCGGCGCCGGCCCGCCGACGGTGTCGCGGGTCTGATACAGGTGCACGCCGAACACCACCAGCAGCACCAGACCGAGGTCGCGCAACCAACGCCAGTAACGCCTCGACCGCTTCGGCGCATCGTCCCGGGACATCCTCGAACCCCTCCTGCACTGTGACCTGGACCGCAGCTTCGACCGGACGTGCCGGGCGCGCATCAATATCGGATGCAGTTCCGTTCGGTGGCGGCCGAACCCTCTATGCTGCGCCCATCACCTGTGGAACTCGTCAAATGAACCAGGCGTCATCGCTCGCTCGCAGACATCTCGCCCCCTGGCTCGGCTTGGCCGCGCTAATGGGCTGCGGCTGCGCCCTGGCCGGCCATGACGGCGCAGAATCGACCGCCAGCCCGGCGTACCGGGTCGATGGCGGCAATCAGGTCGTCGCCTGGGTGCCGCAGAGCCAGGCCGCGACCGCGACCGTCGCGCAGGCGGTCGCGCATATCGCATTGGCCGACGCCAAACGCGCCGCCGAGGCCGAGCTTTGCAACGGCGCCTGGATGCTGTCCGGTGAGTTACACCAGGAGCAGGCGCCGGAGCTGTCGCTCGCCCCCGAAACCCTCGGCGGCAACCGCGGTTGGCATGTCCAGATCAGCTGGGACCCGCAGCTCGCCGAGTGCGGCCTGAACGCGCACCGCTATGCGCAGGCCCTGAGCCGCCATCTCCCCGCCTGGATGATGACTCTCTCCGGCCAACCGCTGGCGCTGTACCACCAGGGCAACCAATTGCTGACTGGCGAATCGCTCTACCAGGTGGCGCTGGCGATCACGCCCTGATCCCCTGATCGCCCCTGATCCCCGGGGGGAGCATACCGCCCGACGCCGCATCATCCGCCTCCGGCTATAGCAAGTCCCGCAAGGTCAGGCTTTTCAGGACCGCGGCCCGCGACTGATCGATACGCTCGACAACTTCATCCACCGGCGCCGGAGCCGGCAGACGGTCCTCCTGTAGAAATCTGCTCTCGTCGGCCGCCCGCACGTCATCCAGCAGATCCGCTATCCCAACCGTCGAAATGTCGCGCGCCGGCACCAAGTTCGGCGGCTCCATATTCGTTTCGGTCAGATAGCCCAATGTGATCAACGCGGTGATCAGGCGCTGCAGCGGGGCAACCGGGACATCGAGACGCGCAGCGAGCCCATCGGCATTCCAGGCCGGCGCATGGCGATGGTGATGATCCGCAACCAGGTACATGAGCGCCAACGCGAGTCGCTCCTTGAGGCGGTTGCTCAGCGTGAGTCGCACCGGTGTTCTGGTCAGATACTGCGGATGCTGAATGAAGAACGCGATCTGCGCACCCAGCAGCAGCACGAGCCAGTTGATGTACAGCCAGATCAGCAGCATCAGCAGGATCGCAAAGCTCGAATAGATGGCCGCGTACTTCGACGAGGTCGCGATAAAGGCGGCGAAGGCCCAGCCGGTGCTCTGCCAGAGAAAGCCTGCCACCAGCCCACCGACGACCGCGGCGCGCAGCTTCACCCGGGTGTTCGGCACGAACATATAGAAGAAAGTAAAGGCCGCGACGACCAGTAGATAGGGAATGAATCGCGCCGTTTCGAGAACCAAGGTACCGAACGGCTCGATACCGATCAGCCACTGCACCAGGCGATTGCTGGAAACCGTTGCTGTGAGCCCCAATGCGCTGAACACCAGCAGCGGCCCCACCAGAATGACGCTCAAATAATTGCTGAACCGCTGCCCGAATCCGCGTGGCTGCTCGACTCGCCAGGCGTAATTGAAGGACGCCTCCATCTTCTGCAACAGGGAAAGTACGGTGTAGATCAGCAGCCCCAGACCAAGGCTCCCCAGCACGCCGATCTTGATATTGGCGACGAAGCCGATGATGTATCCCGCCACTTCGGTGCCCTTGGGGCCGAGCGGCTCCAGAAACCTGTAGAGCACCGGCTCAAGCTGATTGGTCACGCCGAAGCCCTTCAGAAGCGCGAAGCTGAACGCCAGCAGCGGCACGACGGACAGCAACGTGGTGTACACCATGCTCATGGCGCGCAGGTTCAGCTCGCCGGTCGAGAACTCTCGCAACATGACATACGACAGCCGCAATACCCTGGTGACCTGCCGGCGCGGAGTCGACATGCTGCGCAGATCGCCGTCCCAGATAAAGCCGACGACGGCTTCACGACTTTTTGCTAGGAAACCACTCATGCCATACTGCCTCGTGTCTTGCCATTGACGCTTGGGCCCACTATAAAGCAAACGCAGCTGCTATTGGTCGGCGGCCGTCCATGTCAGCGCCACGCATTGCTTGGTAGTGTAATGGCCAGGCGGCGGTAACGCCGACGAGTGTCCGACGGCGGCGGGCAAGGGAATGGACTGCAATCCCGTATCGGCGAACGCGATACATCACGAGAGACATCCATGTCCGCACGCGGCACCAAAGCCAAGCAGATCGACCGCTTCGAATTCCTGCCTGGGCGGATCCTGGCACGCAAATACGAAGTGATCTCGCACCTCGGCCGCGGCTGGGAGGGCGAAGTCTACATGGTCCGTGAACGGGTGACCGGCATCGATCGGGCCGCCAAGTTCTTTTTCCCGCACCGCAATCTGCGCGACCGCACCGCAACCTTCTACGCGCGCAAGCTGCACAAGCTCCGGCATTGCCCGATCGTGATCCAGTACCACACGCAGGAAACCATTCAGTACCGCGGCGTCGCAGTCAGCTTCCTGGTATCGGACTTCGTCGAAGGCGATCTGCTCAGCGAATTTCTCCGCAAGCAACCCGGCAGGCGCCTGAGCGCATTCCAGGGTCTGCATCTGCTGCACGCCCTGGCCTCGGGGATCGAGTGCATCCATCAGATGCGCGAATATCACGGCGACCTGCACGCGGACAACATCATCGTGCAACGCTATGGCATCGGTTTCGATCTCAAACTCCTGGATCTGTTCCATTGGGGCGCGCCACGAAAGGAGAACATCCACGACGACGTGGTCGACCTGATACGCATCTTCTACGACGCCATCGGCGGTCGCCGCCACTATGCCAACCAACCGCAGCAGATAAAGGCTATCTGCTGCGGTCTCAAACGCAGCCTGATCCTGAAGAAATTCCGCAGTGCCGGCGATCTCAAGGAATACCTGGAAAACATCGAATGGGATTGAAATCGGCCGCGCCGGCCATCGAACGGGCGGAGTTGATCGGCACCTCGGACATGCAGGCGCCCGCGACACTGCGGTTCGCCGGCGGCGAAGTGGCCTATGTGACCCAACGCGCGCCCGACAAGGCCAGCGACAACGAGGACGCGATCGGCTTCATCCCCTGGGGTGCGGACAGTGGCGTGCTGGTGGTGTGCGACGGACTGGGCGGGCAACCCGCCGGTGAACAGGCCTCGATCCTGGCGCTGCGCTGCCTGGCGGAGCGCATTGCGGCGACGCCGCCTGGGGACAGCGGGCTGCGCGAGGCGATCCTCGACGGCATCGAGCGCGCCAATCTCGCCATCGGCGCACTCGGGGTTCGTGCGGCGACCACCCTGGCGTTGATCGAAATCCAGGGACGGGTGATCCGCCCGTACCATGTCGGCGACTCGATGATCCTCATCTCAGGTCAACGTGGACGCATGAAGCTGCAGACCATCTCGCACTCGCCGGTCGGCTATGCCGTGGAGGCCGGATTCCTGGATGCGACCGAGGCGATGCACCACGAGGAGCGCCATCTGCTGTCCAACATGGTCGGCACCCCAGACATGCGCATCGAGATCGGGGCACCGGTCGGACTGGCGCGCAGAGACACCGTGTTGCTTGCGAGCGACGGACTGTTCGACAACCTGCATCTCGATGAGATCGTCGAGCGAATGCGTTGCGGGCCTATAAAAACAGGTGCAAAAGCATTGCAGCAGCAATGCCGCGCGCGCATGCAGGAAGAGCGGGAAGGCACGCCGTCGAAACCCGACGACCTGAGTTTCATCCTCTATCGTCCACTATGAACTTACCCTCCGAAAGTCGCGCTGAGTATTATTTTACGGTTGTATCTTTTCTTTTTCGTTAAAGTTTCTATAATCGGGAGCCGTTAAGTTGCGCGAACCGTTAATAGGAGGGTTACCTCATGGCAGTGAAAAAGAAGACAGTGAAGAAGAAGACCGCGACCGGCAAAAAGGTCGCGACCAAGAAACGCGTTGCGAAGAAAAAGGTCGCAACGAAAAAGCGCGTAGCCAAGAAGGGCGTAGCCAAGAAGGGCGGCAAGAAAAAGGTCGCCAAGAAGAAGGCTGGCAAAAAGAAGGTTGCCAAAAAGCGCGTAGCCAAGAAGGGCGGGAAGAAGAAAGCCGCCAAGAAAAAGGTAGCGAAGAAAAAGGTCGCTAAGAAGAAGGTCGCCAAGAAGAAGGCCGGCAAGAAAAAGGCCGCCAAGAAAAAGGCCGCCAAGAAGCGCGCCTGACCTGTGGACAGCTCGGCGATGATCGAGCATCTACAGGCGGTATAAAGCCCCCTGTGACTATCTCGGCCCGCAAATGCGGGCCTTTTTTATTCAGGCGTTTTAATGGCTTGCGGCGCGAGAAAGGCCCATGAGCCGAGCACCTCGGCAAGCTCCCCCGCCGTCAGGTGATGCAGGTGGTTGTAACCGTCGTGCTGCGTCCAGAGTTCGCAATACAAGGCATACAGTGGCCAGGCATCCGCGCTGAAGTAGAAGCTGCTCTCATAGGTGATGACGCCCTGCCCCCATTCGCCGACCGTACTGCGACGTTGTGTGCGTACAACAGTAATCGGGGCGGCGGGGACATCGATGTCGCTGTCCAACGCACGGTCGATGGCCAGTGCGCAGTGGTGATCCCATACCGACAACTGACGCTGGGTCACGGCGCGTCCCTTCTGGAAATACACGCGCGTCGTACCCGCCGGGAAATGTACCGGCTGTCGTAGAACCAGTTCGGTTTGCGGTTCCGCAAAGGGTACCGGGCGGGGTCGCCAGAATGCGGCGCTGCATCCCGCCAGCAGCAGGAACAGGGGCGCCAGCGGCAGCGCACGGGCGGCGTTCGACAGGTTGATCACGCCCGATCCTCCCTCAACAGGCGCGCATAGTCGCGCCGGTTCTTCCCGAGCCGCGCCCGCGTCGTCGACCAGGGATCGCTCCAGCGTACCGGTTTCTCGAACAGGGCACGGCACAGGGTCAGTAGACCAGCGACGTCGTCGAGGTGTACGAACTCCGGCGCCGGTCCCGCGGGTCGCCTGCAGTCGGGCCCGCCTTCGAGTCCCTGATTGTGATAGTTGCCGAGCGGCACCGTCAGGGCAATGGTCGGGACACCGAACGCCGTCGTCGCCGTCGCTTCGCAGGCACCGCCGTCCATGATGCGGCGCTGGTGCGCCTTGGGCAGCACCCGCTCGGCGAGTTCGCTGAGCAGTTGCATGCCGTCGGCATCGAAGACCGTGCGCCGATCGCCCAGGCGCACCACCGGGCCCTGGCCGATGCGTGCGCCCGGCAAGGTGCGCGAGGCCTCCAGACTTACCGCGATCAGCGGCCGCGTGCGGGCGGTCGCCCACCCGAGCTCGAGATGCGCGATGGCGCCGACGAAGCCGACCTCCTCGGCGCGCGTGAGCAGACCGATGAACGGCGGGCGCTGCACACGCCGCCGACGATACAACGCGCGGGCGGTCTGCAATATCGCAAACACACCGACCAGGTCATCAGCGGCCTTGGTATAAATACGGCGCCCACTGCGCCACACCGGTGCGCGAAAGCCGAGGCCGCCAAACAGGTTGCCCGCAATCGGCACCGCCTCGTGCACCTGGTCATCGACAAACCGCACCTCTGCATGCTGGAGCGCGTAGCCTTGCGGGTGCAGTACGACCTTTCGCAGTTCGCCTGCGCCGATGTAGCCCGCCCCTGCCGACAACCAGACCTTCGCACCGGCCAGGTGTTTCACCGGAGAACCCCCATGCCAGCGGATCGCCAGACGCCGCGCATCGAGCCAGCGTTCGCCGTGGAAACCGGGGTGATCCATATGTGCGACGAACAACCGCACCGGGCTGTCGGAGCGCGCGCGCAGGAGGCGGCGATAGTCGGCAGCACTTTCGACGCCCACCAGAAGGTTGCCGTGCGGATCGCGACAATAGGGTATCGACCAGGCGTCGAGCGCGGCCTCGGCGAAGGCACGGACCTGTTGTTCGCGAAACGGCGCCGTCGGTTGCCGTAGCAGTTCCAGCAGAAATTGCAATTGAGTCTGATTCACGAACGCTCCTGGTCGACGCGCGGCCTGCACCGGGTTCGCGCGGGCCTAGTCCACATGACGCAAGTCCCGTATCGCTACAGGGCTGCATCATGCCGCACGCGCTTGGCTGTCATGGTCGTGCAATGACGATGCGCGATTATAAGGGCGCCTCTCGGACGGCACACGCGCGGCGGCCGGTTTAGTGCGGCCCTTGCCGCGGTTGATTTGGCGCAATTCCTGCATCGGCCTTGACTGGGATACTGCGGCAAAGGTTGCCGCACAACGCCGGAACGCCGGACCATCGCCTGCCATAGACGAATTCAGGAGGATTCACCATGGCTTCACCACCGAGCACGAATCAGATCTACGCCATCCTCGATCAGGTCATGGATCCTGAACTCAATCACAGCCTGGTCGAACTGGGGATGATCCGCGAGGTCGATTTCGATGCCGGTTGCGTGCAGATCGAACTTCAACTTACTACACCGCACTGCCCCTTTGCCGGTGAAATCGAGCACCGCATCCGCTCTGCGCTACTGGAGATGGACAGCGTCGACGAGGTCTCCATAAACCGACCCTGCGCCGGCGATGCCTGACCCGGGCGCGCCCCGCACACTGATCTGAACCCAAGCTTGGTGACGGGATCGACGATTATTCAATGGCTTGCTAAAGATCGCGGGTCCCCGGCCGAACAGCTTCGAACGTCCCGGTATCACCGCGACAGCGAAATCGCGTTGCCGCTCCCTTCGGCGGCAGCGAGCGGACGCACCCGCGTGGCGTCGCTGCGTGCACCGAAAGGTTGATACCCCGACGACCTGCAACGGCATCACCTGCAGCCGAGTTCAGAACACTCAGGTGCGACTGCCCGGCCACGACCGTTATAAGGAGTCTTTGTGTCGACGGAATCCGCTGCCGAAGCCAAACCGCGCGTACTGGTCGTGGACGATTCTCGCGTCATCCGTGTCGCTGCGCGCAAGATCCTCAAGGAGGAATTCGAGGCGCTGGAGGCCGGCGACGGCGAAGAGGCGTGGGAACTGCTGACCAAAGAGCCCGACATCGCCCTGGTGCTTTCCGATCTGTCCATGCCCTATCTCGACGGCATGGGCCTGCTGCAGCGGCTGCGCAATGCAGACGACGAGCGCCTCCGCAGTCTGCCGATGATCATCGTCACCGGCGCCGAGGACGACGACGAGGCCAAGACCCGCGCCTTCGCCGCCGGCGCTACCGACTTCATCAGCAAGCCCTTCGACTCGGTGCAACTGCTGGCGCACACCCGCTCGCATCTACGCTTGCAGCAAACCACCCAGGAGCTCAAAGAGACCACCACGGTACTGCACGAGACGCCGGCCACCGACCCCTTCACCGGGCTCGGCAACCAGCGCGCCTTTCTCGAGCGCGGTCAACAGGCGCTGGCGCACGCGGTGCGTCACCGCAGCGCGATGGCCTTGCTCCTGTTCCAGGTGGATGGCTTCGACAAGATCTTCGTCCAGCAGGGCAAACCGGTCGGTGGCGCGATCCTGAAGGCGGTCACGGCCGCACTCCAGGCGGAAATCCGTCGCGAGGACGCGGCCGCGCGCATCAGTATGGCGCGCTTCGGCCTGATCACCTGTTGCGCCGATGCCGCCGGTGCGCGCCGTCTCGCGTCGCGCATCGGCCGGCGTATCGCCACGAGCTCCGTCAACGACAAGAATGGGGCGCCTTTGGCATTGAGCATCAGCGCCAGCCTGGTCGCGCTCGGCGCCGGCGAAACGCCGCGCTTCGAGGAACTCCTGACGCTGCTTGCCAAGCGTCTGGAGCGCGCCATGGCACAGGGCGGTTGCGCGGTGGTGGACGACTCCGCAGACGTCCTGCGATTTGATATCGAATCCGAGATGGAACCGGAAACACCGGCCGTCTCGAGCCATGCGGTTTTGCCGGAAGCGGTCGTGAGCGCACCGGTACCGGCCGCGAACGCGCCCGACTCCGTAGCGCCCCGACCCGATGTACCGGACGCGACAATCGCGTCCGAGCCCACACCGCCCACGGCGCCCGCGTCCAATACCGCAGAAGCGGACGCACCGGTGCCCGTGGTGGCGGCTATGATGGACGCGCCGGCCGCAGAAGCAGACCCCGGACAATCCACATGTTTGAGCGTAGATGAAGCGCTCGCGCTGCTTGCCCACGGCGAGGTACAGCCGCTGGCGGGACAGTGGGAGCAGTTGATACGGAAAGTTCTGCCGTTGCTGACGCACTGGAATCAGAACGGCTCACAGGGCCTCGACGACGCACTGGAACAGATCCGCACACGCCTGCCCGGCGATTGACGTCGCGGCGCCGGCCCCTGCAGCGCCGCTGCCCGCTATGGTAGGATGCCCGCAGTTTTGCAGCGGAGCGTTCGCCATGCCTTCCTTCGATGTCGTATCCGAAGTCGACCAGCACGAAGTCCACAACGCCGTAGACCAGGCCAATCGCGAAATCGGCACCCGCTTCGATTTCAAAGGCAGCGATGCGAAGGTCGAAATCACCGACGGCAACCTGCTGCTCGAGGCGCAGAGCGAATTTCAGATCGACCAGATGCGCGATATTCTCATCGGCAAGCTCGCCAAGCGTGGTGTGGACGTCGGCGCCCTGAAGATCGACAAGATCGAGACCACCGGCACGCGTGCCCGGCAGAAAATAGAAGTCCGCCAGGGGATAGATCAGGACACCGCGCGCAAACTGGTGAAGACGATCAAAGAAAGCAAACTGAAGGTCCAGGCGAGCATCCAGGGCGAACAACTGCGCATCACCGGCAAAAAACGTGACGATCTGCAGGACGCGATCGCGCTGCTCAAAAAATCCGACGTCGGCCTGCCCTTGCAGTACCAGAATTTCCGCGACTAGAAGGACCGGGCCGACGGCGTTCGGCGTTCGGCGTTCGGCGTTCGCCAGAAGGGCGGCCTGATCAGAAGATGCTACAGACCGGTCTTTCGGTCCGGCCCCCAATAGGTCAATCCTTCAGCGGCACCGGCTCGCCCAGTTTGAGCGTGAAGGCCTTGCTCAAAACGCCCATCAGAGTTTCACCGGTCTTGGTGTCCACCCAGAGTTCCCGCGTCGTGTCGTAGGCAAAATGTGCGGGGCCCAGCGGCGACGCCACCCATAATTGCTGCACCGGTTCCTGACGATTGACGATGATTTGGCTGCCGTCCTCGAACTCCACCCGGAGCACGGCATCGACGATCTCCAGATCCAGATCGTCGCACGCCGACAGCGCCTCGAGCTGTTCCCGGATACTGTCGAGCGTCTGCGCTGCGCGTAGCGGAAACGAGAGTCCGGCCATATCTTCAACCCCTATCTGCCGCGAAGAAAAGTCAACATCGCCGCCCTCGGCGATATGGGACGCAATGATGGATGAGGCCGGGCGGACAGACAAGCGGCCACAGGGGCAACCTCGGGCTCCGGGTGGTCCTCGCTGGCCGCCGAATCGGACCACGGTTTCCTCTCCCGGCGCGCGCTGCGTTAGAATAGCCGCCTTCGATGCGCCACCCGGAAGCCCTGGCCCCCCCCATCATCACCAAGAGCGCCCTCGATGCCCGAAGCCAGCCCCGATGTACGCCCCAGCCAGTTCTCCTTCGAAGAACTCCT
>Ga0172382_10002687_pt1 | contig 29215 bp, 21 predicted proteins | sample Leawel138RmetaG_FD_122245 | JGI IMG/M metagenome (GOLD analysis project Ga0172382, IMG submission 122245) | Leachate microbial communities from a municipal landfill in Southern Ontario, Canada - Leachate well 138R metaG | ecosystem: Engineered > Solid waste > Landfill > Unclassified | place...
CCAGGTATTGGATGGCTCAAACCTCATCGTGAAGGCCTCTCCGGATAGTCAAGCCCCCCTGGAAAAGCTCTCAGGTGTGCTCTCGGTGGAAGGCCGGGGGGTGCAGTTTGAGGCCTCCATCGCGGTAGCGGCAGCCCCCCCGGCGGAGCCCGCCGGAGTGGGAACCGTCCTCTTCACCCTGGCCGCGGCATTTGTGGGCGGGCTGGTGTTGAACCTGATGCCCTGCGTTTTCCCCGTGCTTTCTTTAAAAGTCCTGGGGATTGTGGAGCAAAGCCGATCCGAAGGGCGCGCCGCCTGGCACCACGGGATCGTGTTCGGGGTGGGTGTGCTGGTCTCGTTCTGGGTCATGAGCGGGTTACTCCTGGCGGTCCGAGCAGCCGGCCAGGAGGTGGGCTGGGGCTATCATCTGCAGAACCCGGTTATGATCGGCTTCCTGGCTATACTTTTCTTACTGATCGGTTTGAATCTCTTTGGGGTGTTCGAGGTGGGAGAGAACCTGACCCAGCTCTCTGGAGTGGCCGATCAGAAGAAGGGCTTTGCCGGCTCCTTCTGGAGCGGTGTACTGACCACCCTGGCGGCCACCCCCTGCACAGCCCCCTTTATGGGAGGCGCCGTGGGTTTTGCGCTCTCTCAGCCGGCCTGGGTGGCGCTGCTCATCTTCAGTGCCCTGGCCCTGGGGGTCGCTGCCCCCTACATGACCCTCACCCTCTTTCCCGCTCTCTTGGAGAAGCTTCCCGCTCCGGGAGCGTGGATGGTCACCTTCAAGCAGATTCTGGCCTTTCCCATGCTCTTGGCCATGGTCTGGCTGGTCTGGGTGTTTGGAAGCCAGACCGGAAACGACCGGATGGCACTTTTGCTGATCGCCCTGCTGGGAGTGAGCTTTGCGAGTTGGCTCTTCGGCAAGTGGGGCTGCTCCTTTGAGCCCAGGGTCAAGATCAAAGGCAACGTGGCCGCCGGACTGGTGATGGTGCTGTCCCTCTACACCGCCTACACCGCCTCCCAGGAGCCACTCGGGAAAGAGCTCTGGCAGCCCTACAGCCCGGAGTTGGTGGCCCGTCTCAAATCGGAGGGCAAACCGTTTTTCCTGGATTTCACGGCGGACTGGTGCACCTCGTGCAAAGCCAACGAATTCGTGGCCCTCACAGACAAAGAGGTCTTGCAGAAGTTCCAGGACCTGGAAGTGGTCATGGTCAAGGGCGATTGGACCAAAAAGGACCCCGTCATTACCAACGCCCTGGCGGAGTTTCAACGAGCCGGGGTACCTCTCTACGTGCTCTACCCGGGCCAGGACGCCGAGCCGTTGGTCTTACCGGAGATCCTCTTTCCGGGTACCGTCTTAGAGGCCCTGGAGAAAGTCAATTCGACCGCCAATGACACCCCCTAACGAGCCCGTCCAGGAGAGAGCATCGGTGAAACTGACCATCGCCCCCAAGCGATGGTCTCGAGTGAACTCACCTAACCGCCTTTATTATCTGGAGTCCTGTCGTAACAACCTGCTGCGGATCGCGCCATTCTGGGTGGAGGAAGAAGCCCACCTGCGCGGGCACATGCCCGGCACCGAAGAAGGCGCCGAAAGCTGGCTGCTCGGCCCCATCCCGGTCGTCCGCACCCTGCGCTATCTGATCAACGGGGTCCGATCGGGAGGCCGCCCCCGCGTGCCCTCCCGACGACTGAGGGTCGATGGCCGGAGCGTGACCAGGGTCTTCCCATACGGGTTCCACGAAGGCCTCCTATTCTATGATACCGAGGCTCACGTCTGGTCGATCGGAGAGCAGCATCAGGGGCAGAAATATCGGCGAGCTCGGGACTCCCAACCCGGAGCCGCACTGGTCCTGGGGACCTCCAGTTTGAGCTGCATCCCGGTGGTGGATATCCTCAACAAGCTGTTTTGCGAACACCGGGCGGTCGTGTGCAAGATTCCTCCCCGGTTTGCTCGCTTGCAACCAGTCTTCGAAGCCCTATTCCACCCTCTGGTGCGCGACCGCCACGTGCAGCTCATCTTCGGTGACGAGGAAGTCGGCCGTGAACTCCTGGACCAGCCTATCTTCGACACGATCCACCTGACCGGCCGCCCGGAAACTTATCAGGAGATATTGGAAAAGAACCGATACACTCAGCGCTCCTTCACCGCCGAGCTGGGCTGCGCCACTCCCGCCGTGATTCTGCCCGGTACCTGGAGTGAGAGCGAGTTGAAGTTCCAGGTCCGGCATCTGGTCTCAGCCCTGACCCTCTACGGCGGCTATACCTGTTTTGCTCCCCAGGTTCTGATCCTCGGCAAGCACTGGGCCTACAAAGCTTCTTTTCTCAAGGCCCTGAAGTCGGAGTTCTCCAAAGCAGAGAAGCGGGATGATATCTACGCCGGCATTCCTGATCGACGCCACCGATTCCGCCAGGAGCACCCCCGGGCAGAGCACTTCGGGCCACGCTCGGTCGTACACCTGGGAGCCGATGATGAGTCGAGCCTGTTTAGCGAAGAGGCGTACTGTGGCATGTTAGCGGTGGTGGAACTCGAAGACGACAACATACCCAACTTCCTGAACCGGGCTGTTCGCTTTTGCAACCAGCGGCTGTGGGGAGATCTCTCCTGTTTGCTGGTGGTAGACCCGGCCACTCGCCGGCGCCATGAACGCGAAATCGCCCACGGCATCTCCGAGTTGGAGTACGGTACGGTTGGGGTCAACTCTTTTACCGGTCTTGCTTTCGCCTCGTGCGTGACCCCCTGGGGTTCTTATCTCGATGCAACTCAAGACACCGGCAACGGCTGGGTCCACAACACCTTCTTCTTCGATCGGCCTGAAAAAACTGTGATGGAGGGGCCGTTCGTTCCCAAGATGCCCTGGCCGTGGGTCAAACCGTTTCCAAAACTTCAAACCTTCGGAAAGGCGCTCTTTGAGCTGGAGGCTCATCCCACGCCTCTGACTGCGGGGAGATTCATCAAGCAGTTCGGAGCATCTCTGTGGAAGAATAGACGGCAGCAAAGATGAGATTGAAGGCACGAATCATTCTCCTCACTCTGGTTCTGGGGCTCTTCTTTGCCTGGGCCGGCCTGACCAAAACCGGCTACCGATTAGAAAGCTTTGCCCTGGATCAGTTCTTTGCTCTGCGCTACTCTCTGCTCGGCCCGGAAGAGATCGACCCACGACTTTTGCTGGTGGGAGTGGATGAAGCAACCATCGAAAAGTTTGGTAAACCCCAGTTGCTGTGGCAAAAGGATCTGGCCGGCTTGCTGGCCCTCATCAAGGAAGGGGAGCCTGCGGTGATCGGGGTGGACCTGGTCATCTCCCCCACCATGCACGGATTGGCACCCGACGATCCCTTGCTGGAGCGCTTTCAAGAAGAAGCCTTCGAACTGGCCATGATGTCTCTGGGAGACCCGCCGGTGGTGCTGGCGGAGGTCTACTCCGAGGGGTTCGTCTTTCGGGGCCAGGAGGACAAAAACAACGTCTTGTCACCCACCGAGATCGTCCTGGAGATGCTGCAGGAGGAGGACGGAACCATCCCCCGCCTGGCCATGGCCAATGTCCCTCTGGACAGCGACGGGGTGATCCGCCGGAGCAAGCTCTACCACCGGGTGGACGCAGAAGGCCGGAAAACTCCCTCCAACTTTGCTCTCCGGTTGCTGGAGTTTGCCACCGACACCCAGGTGGAGTATTCGGACCCGGAGCTTCACTGGAACGGGAAAAGGATCCCTTTGATCTTTCAAGAGAGTTATCTGATCAATTTCCCCGGCCCCACCGAAAACCCGGGAGAGGAGATCGAGAGCCTGACCTTTCCCATCATCTCCGCTACCAAACTTCTGGAAGGCCAGGTCTCTCCGGAGGTCTTCAAAGACAAGATCGTGGTCATCGCTCCCACCGCGGCCGGACTGATGGACGAAAAAGTGGTACCCGGTGACCCTCAATACCACGGAGGTGCGGTCCATCTTTCGATCCTCAACATGTACCTGACCGGCAACTTTATCGAGAGGAATGCCACCCTGTGGGTAGCCCTCTGTCTGCTACTGAGCTGGGCTGGCTGGGCCATCGGGCGACGAGGCAATCCGTGGCACGGTAGTCTAGGGGCCGGACTGGTTCTGGTGCTTCCATTTGTGGCCTTCGTCTGGCTGCACCAGTGGCTGCCCGCCATCTTTTCCCTACTCGCCTATTCTTGTGCGTCTTTTCTGGGCTACCTGGAGCGACTGCTGACCATCGAGCGGGATCGCGCCCGGGTGCGCTCCACCTTTGCCCGCATGGTAAGTCCCCAGGTCATGCATCACGTCCTGAAAAACTACCACAAGTTAAAATCGGGCGAGCGCAAAGAAATCACCGTCCTGTTCAGCGACATCAACGATTTCACTCCGGTCTGCGAAAACCACCCTCCAGAAGAAGTCATTCGGATGCTGAGCGAATACTTCAGCCTGATGGTCGATGTCATCATGAAGTATGACGGCTATCTGAAACAGTACGTGGGCGATGAAATCATGGTGATCTACGGGGCCCCCGATGACAGCAAAGATCACGCCACCCGGGCTGTCCTGACCGCCCTGGAGATGCGCGAAGTGCTGGCCCGGGCCAGGGAAACATCTGCGGGGAAACCCGGTTTTTATGATATAAAGATCGGCATCAACACCGGATCGGTGGTGGTGGGAAAGGTAGGACCCGAGTCTCGTTGGGAGTATGCCGCTGTCGGTGATGACGTCAACCTGGGGGCTCGGGTGATGTCGGCAGCTCAGAAGATGGGCCTGGACATCGGGGTCAGTGAGGCGACCCGCTTGCGGTACGTGAAAGAAATGGAAGAAAATGGTCAGTTCCCCGACGAGGTCAAGTGGATATCTCAAGGGGTTCAGAGTTTCAAGGGGAAAATTTCGCAAATGGAAGTTTACAACATAGAGAGGGGCCGAGAGGTTCTATGAAATACAAATACCACACCATGAGGCTAGGTTTTCTTTTACTCCTTTGTCTGGCAACGGTGGCCCTGGCCGGGCCGAAAGTTGCTATCGTCAAGGTCAGTTCTGGCTCCGCCAGCCTGGACGGCAAAGACATCGGCAAGGCCCAGATGGCCGGCGAAGGCCAGGTCCTGGAGTTGCCCAAAGGTTCCCAGGTACGGATCCAACTCTTGGGCAGCAAAGAAGAGGTCAGTCTGTCTGGCCCGATCAAACTGACCATCAACAAGGGAGAACTCAAGAAGCAGTCCAAAGAGGTCAACCGAAGCCCTGCTGCCGTGGCCGCCGATATTGGCAACAAGAATACAGCCTCGGCCTCCGTCACTCGGGGCAGCGGATCCGAACTCACCGAACTGAGACCTATTCTGCCTCCTAAGAAAAACGACGGTGATTACGTTCTCACTTTCGAAGCTGGGGAGACCATCAAACTGCGCCCCGACCACACCATCGCCGTGGAGGTGGTTCCGGTAGACGGAGACGGCCCCAGGGTGGGCCACACCTTTACCGATGACGACCCCCTGGTACCTCTGCAGATGCCACCCGATCTCAAAGAGGGACGCGGCTATCGATTCACTCTGATCTACACCAATCCAGGGGTAGGACCCATGGGCCAGGGGGCGGCTATGTACAGCTACCGCCAGACCTTCCGTATCCTAACTCCCGAACAGAAGTCGTTCCTGGTCGAGGCCCGCACCGAACTTCTAGCCGAGTACGAGAAGGAGAAAGACATCCTCCCTCTGCTGCGACTGGCCTCCCTCTATCAGGAATACGATCAGAACAAAGAGGTCCTAACCTACCTGAAGATGGCCTACGACAGCCCTCACCTCAAAAATGAAGAGCACTGGAACGTCCTGCGCAACACCATCTACGAATTCGAGCAGTCGCTGGTCATGCCGGTTCCACTGGCTAAGAACTAATGAACGAGTAGAGAGAGCGCAGCAGGCCTCCTAATCGGGTGGAAGCAACTCCAGGGCGATCGCCTTGGCGCGGTCGCCCACTTCGTTGGGGGGGCCTACGCAGGAGGGGCAGCCGGCCTGGCATTCGCATTCTTCCAACAGCCTTCGGGCGTGAGCCAGGAGCTGGGGAAACCGGTCGTAGATCTGAGACGAGAACCCCACTCCGCCGGGGAAGTTGTCGTACAGGAAGAGAGTGGGATCAAACGGCTGATCCGGGGTGACGAGCTTGCCGGAGGCTGCCACAGGAACCGGCTCCAAACCTTCGTCGAGCCTCATCCAACTCTCCTGAGAGGGGTCCTCGGGCTCCTCCCTCCCCTGGAGATGAATTCGGCCGTCGGTTCTACCTTCGCCCAGTTCGATCTTCTGGGCCGCCCGGTCTCCCACGCAGCGATTGAGATCCCGCACGTCGCACATCAGGTAGAGGGGTGCCACGTGCTGGAGCACGTGCCCCAGTCCGGAGATGCCGTCGATGAGGTCGGCTTTGCTGTACGGAAGCGACCCCAGAAACGACTCCTTGAAGGTGACCCAGAAGGAGGTGGTGTGCATCTCGTGGTCTGGTAGAAAGACATCTCCGAAGCCCACGTTTTCCCGCGTATCAAACTTGATCTTCTTGAAACCGGAGACCCGCCAGGCCACGTGCACCTCTCCGTGCTCGTAGTGGAAGTGGTCCAGCGACTCCTCCTGGAAACCATCCAGGATATCCACCGAAGTATTGGTAATGGCATCGGTATAATAATCCACCTCCACCTCGTTCACGTAGACCCGTCGCTGATCGTAGTCCAGACGTTTAACGTGATAAGTCACGCCTTCTACCAGGTAAATGGCATCTTCGTAGACCGTGGAGGGGGCGGAGTGCCAGTCCACTTCCGCGATGACCCGTTCGTTCTGATCTAGGTTCATGACCACGAAGTTTTCCGGACTGGCGGTGCGCAGAGAGATGCCATCGGCGGGATAGGTCTGGTCACTCCAGTGATACTGGCCGGCAGCTTCGTAGATGACGCCGTTCTCTCGCAAGTACTCGAGCAGTTCGGTCATCTCCTGATCGCCGAACTTCTCCTGGCAGGCCATGGGGATCTCGAAGCAGGCGCACTTGAGGTGGCTCAACAGGATCGAGAGGTTGTCCGGATTGACGCGGGCGTGTTCGGGGGTGGTCTGAAAAAAGTAGTCGGGGTTCTGCACCAGAAACTGGTCCAGGGGGTCGCTTCGACCCACCATAATGACCGCCGAATCACCGTGTCGTCGGCCGGCCCGCCCGGCCTGCTGCCAGGTGGAGGCGATGGTCCCGGGGTAGCCACTGAGGATGGCAAGCTCCAGAGAACCGATGTCGATCCCCAACTCCAGGGCGTTGGTACTGATCACCCCGAGCACCTTGTCCGCCCGCAATCCCCGCTCGATCTCCCGGCGAACCGAGGGTAAGTAGCCCCCCCGGTAACCCCGAATCTTTCCTTCGTCTTCGTAGGTCCGCTCAAAGCGGTCCTTGAGATAGCGGGTCAGAACCTCCACGTTGAGGCGGGAAGAGGCAAAGATGATGGTGCGGACCCCTTCCTTTAAGAAGCTCGAAGCGATGCGCCGGGTCACGGACAGATAGGAACGCCTTATCCCTAGCTCCTTGCTGATGATAGGAGGGTTGTAAAAAAGTACCGTCTTGCGACCGGAAGGCGCCCCTGAACTACTGACAAGTTTAGGGTCACGACCGGTCAGGTTGCGAGCGTGCTCGGCCGGGTTGGCTATGGTGGCCGAACACATGATGAAGACCGGATTGGAGCCGTGGAACTTGCAGATTCGCTGGAGCCTGCGCAAGACGTTGGCGATGTGGCTACCGAACACCCCGCGATAGGTGTGCAGTTCATCCAGGACCACGTACTTGAGATCGGAGAAGAACCTCGCCCACTTGGTGTGGTGGGGAAGAATGCCGGTGTGGAGCATGTCGGGGTTGGTGATCACCACGTGGCCTCGACTCCGCACCGCTCGGCGAGCGTCCGAAGGGGTGTCGCCATCGTAGGTGAACACCCCTAGTTCGGCGCCCACGCTCCGATCCACCTCCATGAGTTCGGCCAGTTGGTCCTGGGAGAGCGCCTTGGTGGGAAACAGGTAGAGCGCCCGCGAGGCTCGATCCTCAAGCACCCTCTGCAAAACCGGCAGATTGTAGCAGAGAGTCTTGCCCGAGGCGGTGGGAGTCACGACCACCGTGTCGCGGCCTGCCAGGGCGGCCTCCACCGCCTCCGATTGGTGACTGTAGAGCCGGTCGATACCGCGCTTTTGAAAAGCGTCCACGATCCGGTGGTCCAGAGCGGCCGGCCACTCTCCGAAAACCGCAGCTCTGGCCGGTTGCTTGTGAACCGCTGTGATATTGCCGCGCCGGGTCTCCTCGGCGATGAATTCTTCTAAAACCCCTCCGAACCGAGAGGCGCTAGACTTCATCCGGGGTTTTGAGATCCAGGCTCAGAGCATGAACCGGACCGTTCATCTCTTCCTGCAAAATTTTGTGTACCTTGCGAAAGCGAGCCACCTTGTGTAAACCGAGAAACGACTGGGATACTACCAGCACCTTGAAGTGGCTCTGGCCGGTCTTGGGTGAACTCGCGTGGTCGGCGTGTTTCTGAGACTCATTGATGATCTCCAGAGTATCCGGGTTCAACTCCTGGGTCAATTTTTCGCGTATTATTGCTTCTACATTCATTCTACCGCCATCACTTTCTGCACGTCAGCCCAGATACGCTCGGCTAGACAATCTAATTGCCCCTCCGGAAAGATCGAACGACGGTACTTAATCTCCTCTTCCAGATCATCCTCTAGCTCGTCTTTGGTGGTGGGGTTGTCCCCGCCCAGGACCGCCCAGATAGCCCGCTGAATGACTATCGTGCGGTGAGTCAAAGGACGTAAGACCGGCTTGAGCTTCTGATCGCGGTCCAGACGTAACCCGTTGTAGAGCACTTCCACCACGTCCTCATAGCCGGTAAGGTCGGTGGTGATCTGATAATCTTCCCGGGTATCGGCCACCGGGGGGTCTTTGGAATAGTCCAGGCAGTAGCCGCGCATCCGGCGTCTGATGGTCTCCCCCGGCTCCAGGTCGAACTTGAGATTTTCCTCCAGTACAATGGGTTGAACTTTCTTTCCCGGGTCCTGAAGTATCATGCCCGGTACGAAACGAAAACTCTGGACCACGTCGCTGGTATTGGTCAGTTCCATGTCTACCATGTCGCCTGATACCAGACCCAACCCGGTCCAATCCACCTCGGCCAGACCGTTATCCACCTTGTCCCGGAACTCCTGACTCAAAGTCCGGACCATATTCAAAACTGAAGTAGCTTCCTGGGCCCAAACGGGACCAACCAGGAAGCCGAGAAGAAGGATGCTGATCAGTCTTTTCACTAGTGCCTCCGTTAAAACCGCTTCGAGAAGATGATGTAAGGAACAGGCCCGTCATGAGTGTTGGCTAGCCCCCTGCTGCGGTAAATGGGCCAACCCAGATCGGCCCGGATGTAGGTGTGTTCGGGAAGTCGAAACTGCATGGTCATGCCGGTGCCGGCCAGAGAGGCGTTGGGGAGCTCTCCTGGGATCGGGTTTTTTAGGGCGGCGTGGCCGTAGTCGATGAAGGCTCCTATCTCAAAAAGCTGGCGGTTGTCCTCGATAGGGGCGAACCTTACTTCAGCGGACAGATTGTACCCGGTGTCGCCCAGATAGACCGATTGCTCGAAGCCCCGCACGGTGGAGATGCCCCCCAGGCCAAACTGCTCAGCGTAAGGCAAACCGGAGAATGCCGTCTGGTGGCCACCGCGAAGTACCAGGTAGGAAAAATCGTTGACCCTCTGGACTCGAGAAAGGTCGAGCTTCAGCTTGGTGAAGCCGCCGCCCACCCCCCGCGAGGAGAGGGGATCGTTCTTATCCATGCCACCTAGAAAGCTGCCGAGATCTTGAGTTAGAAAGAGCGAGCCGTAATTACGCCCTTTGCCGGAGGCCCAGTCTCCGGTCAGTCCAAGGGTGAACTCCCTGAGCTTATCCCGGGAAAAGCGCTGCCCCAGGATGGTATTTTCAATATCCTGATACACAAACCCGGCTGAGATGTCCAGGTTGGCATCGGTGGCCCGGATAAGTCTGTGGTTGATCCCCGTCCGAAAGACGTCGGCGTCACCCCGGATATCCAGAATCTGAAGCTCTTGCCCCACCTGAAAGGCCGAGTTGGCGTAGCTAAAGTCGAAGCTGGTCCCCCGGTTGTTGAGGGGGGCGACGTAGCCCACCGTGAAGAGGTCGATCCCCTTGGTGCCGGCGTTCAGTAGACCCGACTCCACGTAGCGAAAGTTCAGGACGTCTCCTCGGTTGGAGAGGTTACCCCATTCCACGGATGCCCCCAGGCGATGGCGCCCGGTGCTGGAGGCCCCCAGATTGTTGTAGTCAATACCAAAATGGAGCGGCCTCTTGTCCTGGACCTGGAGAATCATATCCACCTTGCCCTCTTGAGTGCTCTCCCGCAATACCGAGCGGACATTGAGGTCCATGTAGTCGTTGAGGAGCAAGAGTTGTCTTTGAATCTCGCTTCTTCGTGGCATGTCCCCCTGGTCCTGACGATCAAGGGCGGGCTCGAACATCCACTTCACGAACTCCGGATCGTAGTGCTTGGCTCCTTCCACCGAGACTTCCCCGACTTGCGCTTCGATGACCTGGATGGTCACCACACCGTCATTCAGGTCTTGCTCCGGTAGGTACGCAGAAACTGTTAAAAAGTCGTGCTCCCGATAGCGAGTGACGATGGCCTCGGCCACCCGGCGGATGTCTTCAAAAGAGAGTAGTCTGCCCTCGTAGGCGGTCAGAATATCCGCAAAAACACTCTGGTCGAGGGATTCGTTACCCTCCAACACCAGCTGCTTGACCTTGACCTGCACCGGATCATCCAGGGGGCTGTTGGTATCGGGAGTCAGCGACTGCGCCCACGTCCCCCCCATCATCAAGACCAAAAGTAAGAGCGCTATCAAACCCTTATTATAATTGCCAAGACTAAACAACCGAACGTCCTCCCCGGGTTGCGTGTATTACGCGGATCCTCCCGTCGAACCTGCTATTTCTGCAAACTCACGGTGCATACTTTCAAATCTTTCCAAAGGGGCCTCCCCGTGACGCGCTACCCTCCGCCGTACCTCATCCAGGCTCAATGCTCCCGGGGTGGACTTGGAAAAAAATTGATCCGCGTAACAGACGATCCGCTCCTCCTGGGTCCGGCACAGCATGTCCCGGGGCGGCAAAGGCAGCTTCTGCGCCAGGATCTCCGAGGCCGTGAGTCCGGTACCCACGTGACGCTCGCAGACCAGAGCGTGTTCGTGCAGGCCCTCCGCTTCGCAGATCTCTCGCCCGATCACTCCGTGGCGCAAATACGGCTCCGAGCCGTGGCAGCCGATGCCGGGGGCTCGGGTATACCTGATCCCGATGTCGTGCAGCCAGGCTGCCTCCAAGACGAATTGTTCCCGCGCTCCTACTCTGCAGGCGATCTGCCAGGCCAGTTCGGCCACCGCTTGAGAATGCGCCAGAAAAATGGGGCGTGCGGGTTCGGCCTCGGGGTACTCCCTTTGCACCAGGCTCTTTACCTGCGGACCCACTCGGAGGTCCTCGGTCAAAAACGGAAACGAAGTCATTTCTTGTCTTTGGGTTCAGGACGAATGTCCTCGCCCCCTTGAGCTTCCAGCCAGGCTCCAACTTCAGCAAAATCGTTGCGTTGGGAAACGCGCGCCCTTCCCAGCGGACTGTAACCGGCGCGGTCCAACGGATTGAGTTCAGCTCCCGCCGCCACCAGGACCTGCACCGAACTCAGGCGGCCTAGCCCAGCCGCGTGGTGGAGGGGTGTTCGCCCGGACTTGTCCACCCGATTGGGGTCGGCCCCGTTTCTCAGCAGCTCCCGCATGACGTTGTCGTGCTTGGAGCGGGCAGCTAGATGCAAAGGGGTGACTCCGCTCTCATCGACCGGATCGGCACTCACCCGGGCAGCCAGCAGCATCTCCACCACCGCCAGGTGTCCGTTCTGAGCTGCGGCGTGAAGCGGCATGCTCCCCCGATCGGTGGTAGCCTGGAGATCGGCTCCGTTTTCGATCAAGATCTGGGCTACCTGGGAACGACCCAACACGGCTGCTCGGTACAAAGGTCGGATCCCCAGAAAGAGTTCTCGGTTCACCCACTCGGGGTGCTCCTGGACCAAAGAGGCCACCAATTCGTCTCTTCCATCGGTCACCGCACGAAAGAATCCGTCGAGGTCGTTCTGCTCCTGGGCCCATGGGGTTTGCACAAACAATAAACAGATGACCAAAAACTTACAGCAATTTAACACCATGCAACATTTAGGAAACATTTGTCACATCCTGTTTACAAGCAAACCCTTCGACCCGGCCACCACCAGGTTTACCATCGGGGTGGGGAAAGAGGCAAATTCGCAGAGTGCGGGAGTAGAACATTGCTGGATAACCTGGTTAGGAAAATGATCATTCAAGGGGCCACCTCTCAAGAGGTTGTGCAGGCCGCCGTTAAACTTTCCCGGGATGTCTATCAGCACCTCCTGGCCCTCGAAGCCCAACTGGACCAAGCCTTCGGCAGTCCCGGCTTCCGCCATAGTTCCATCGAGCCTCTGGTGCAAAAATCTCGCCAAATCGAAGCTATCCGCTCCCGGATGCGGCAGGGTGGGACTCTGCGCACCTCCGACACCGACAGTTTGCAGGCTCTGCTCAACCGCCGTCTAGCCGAGTACGAATCGCTCAACGATACCTTTCCCTGGGAAACTCTGGCACTGGGCCAGAGAAACCTGGTCAAGACCTATATCCACGAAAGACGCGAGCACCTCGAACTGGGAGACGTGGAGCGAGTGCAGTCAGCCTTTCGAGACGCCCTCTGCACCGCCGCCATAGCCTGCTGAGCATCTTCACCAGGCCCTAAGATCCAACAAATTTAGAAACTGCTGTAAGGCCGGAGAGGAAAGCCTCCAGGCAAAACTGACCTTCAAGCTGGGCGCATCCTCCGGGAGCAAGACGACCTTGAGCCCCGGCCACTCCGAGTGGGAGCCCGGAAGAAAGACCGGCGCCAGTGCCAACCCCGCCGACACCATGAAAATCTGGGTGGCCCCGTTGGGGGCGTGTTGGGTCACCAGCGGTTCAAAGCCCGCCTCTCGACAGCACCGGTAGAAGCCACTGTAATACTGGGACACCACCGCTCCTTGTTCCACCAGGATGAGAGGCTCGCCTTGCAGATCCGACCAATCCAATCTCTCTTTCTCGCTCAGGGGATGGCCCAGGGGAACCGCCATGCACAGGGGCCGACTGAACATCTCCCGGTGTTGCAATCCGGCCAGTTCATCCCGAGAGAGAGTCAAAAATCCTGCGTCGATGGTGCCGGTGCGCAGAGCCTGGGCCTGGACCAACGAGGGGACCACCTCCAAGCCCACGCTCAGACCCGGATTGGCCTCCCGGAAAGTCCGCAACAATGAAGCCAAGTCCGCGTTGGCCAGGGCCGAGATGCAGCCCAAACGAAGCTCTCCCAGATCTCCCCGTTTGCGGCGGTTCACCGACTCCTTGAACTCTTCTACCCGGCTCAGGATAGCCCGGGCCTCAGGCAACAACTCGCGACCCACCGGTGAGAGTTCAGTGCGCCGCGTCGAACGGACAAAAAGCTCCACCTCCAGTTCGCTCTCCAACTCCCGAATCTGCTGACTCAAGGAAGGCTGCGCCACCAACTCCCGCTCAGCGGCCCTGGTAAAGCTCAACTCCTCAGCCACGGCCACGAAGTATCGAAGATGTCTCAATTCCACTTGACACATTTATACTCCATTCCTATAAATCCTAGAGGATCTATATATTTCTCTTATGAATGAACAGGGTTTATCATCGCCGGGAGATGAACACCTCAGAGAAACCAATTCCCACCTTGCTGCTGGCCATTCTCACCGTGACGGCGGCATTCACGGCCGCCAACATCTACATCGCCCAGCCGCTCCTCCATGAGATCGGTTGGTCCTTCGTGAAGGAGCCTTCCCAGACCGGCTTGATCCTCACCCTCACTCAACTCGGATACGTCCTGGGCCTGATTTTGCTGGGGCCGCTGGGAGACGTCTGGGAGAGACGAAAGCTGCTCCTGGGCATGCTGGTGGCCGACAGTCTGGTCACCCTGGCCTGTGGGTTGACCCAGGATTTTCAAGGCTTTCTGGTACTGTCGCTTCTGATGGGGATGCTGAGCGTCCAGGCCCAGGTGGTCTTCCCCTACGTGGCCGGGCAAGGCCTGCCTCAAAATCGTACCCGAAACCTGGGGATCGTGATCAGCTCTTGCCTGGTGGGGGTTCTCCTCTCCCGAACCTTCTCCGGACTGATCGGCCAGCATCTCGGATGGCGTACCGTTTATCTGGCCATGGCGCTGGGCCTGGCCGGCCTGGCCTGGGTGGTGTATCGCTGGATGCCCCGCTCCGAGCCGGGGGAATCGCTCTCCTACGGACGGCTTCTCAAATCCCTTTTCACCCTGGCCGTGGAGCGCAAGCCGGTCCGCTCGATCGCCCTCAGTGGAGCTCTCATCTACGCCTCCCTCAACGCCTTCTGGGCCACCCTGGCCTTCCACCTCCAGGGCCCCAGGTTTGAACTGGGAGCCGGGGTGGTGGGAGCCTTCGGGTTGATCGGTCTGGGAGGCGCCCTGGCCTCCAACCTGACCGGCCGGTTCCTCCACCGGATCCAGGTCAAGCCGTTTCTGTTGACCATGGTCTTTCTTATGTTCGGCTCCTTCTTCCTGATGCTGGTGGCCGGCTCTTCCCTAACGGTGCTGGTCCTGGCCGTGGTGCTGCTGGATCTGGGGGCCCAGGGCGCCTGCGTCTCTAACCAATCCGAGATCTACCGGCTCTACCAAGACTCCCACTCCCGCCTCAACAGCATCTACAAGATCATCTATTTTCTGGGGGCTGCGCTGGGCTCGTATCTGAGCACCTGGGGATGGACCCAGGCGGGCTGGCCGGGCGTCTGCCTGGTGGGTATGGCGCTGCTTTCACTGGCCGCCCTGAATATCAGGTCCTCGGCCTCCTGACAGTCCCTCGGGAGGGGACGCCCGCCCTGCTTCAAACCACTCCTCCTTATGAGTGAGTTTGATCTGATCCCCCCATCCCCGATCCCGCCCCCCGGGGTGCTGAAAGTGAGCACCGAACAGTTGCAAGGAGAGTTCGATCTTCCGGTACTGAGAGTTTGGTTCGGGGCTGAATCCTGGGACGACCGGCCCAGCGTCGAGGAGATCCCCGGCTGGAAAGCGCTCACTGCAACCAGCCAGGGCCCCCTGGGGTACGACTCCCGCCGCCACACCCTGTTTCACGGAGACCGTTCGCTCTTGGAAGGTCTCTCCCACCCGGTCCTTGCCTCCACCACAGCCTCCGAACTTCCCGGCTTTCTACACCGCCCAGATGAGGAGCTCCCTCTGGGCAAAGAACACTGCGTGGTCTGGCGATGCCGTTTGGACCCCAGTACCCGCCTGTACGGTCTGGGGCAACGGAGCGGCCCCCTGGAGCGAACGGGGCTGTCCGCCACCAACTGGACCACCGATAGTCCCACCGGGCACAATCGCACCACCGATCCCCTCTACCAGGCCCACCCCCTGCTGTGGGGAGTGACGGGCGGACACTGGTGGGCTCTGCTCCTTTGCCACACGGGCTACAGCCGATTTGATCTGGGTCAGTCCGCCCCCCGGGTGCTCGAGATCAAGGCCCTGGGAAGCTCCCTGTGCTTTCAGTTCTACGCCGCCGAATCTCCTCAAAAGCTGTTTCGGTCTCTGCGGCAGACCCTGCAAGACCCCGAACTCCCTCCCCTTTGGGCCCTGGGGTTTCATCAGTCTCGCTGGGGCTACCAGCATTCCGACGAGGTGACCCAACTGATCGAGCAGTTTCGTACCCGAGGGCTGCCCCTCGATGCGGTCCATCTGGATATCGATCACATGGACGACTACCGCAGCTTCTCGTTTTCGGAAAGTCGCTTTCCTGAGGTGGAGCAGCAGATCGCCACCTGGAGCAAGTCTGGCGTCAACGTGGTCACGATCGTCGATCCGGGCTTGAAGTTCGACTACGGCTCCGGATACGAACCCATCAAGTCGGGGTTGGAACAGAACCACTTCATCAAGTCCAGGGCCGGGGCGCCGGTAGTAGGCTTCTGCTGGCCCGACGAAGCCCTCTTCCCCGACTTCTGCCGAGCCGCCACCCGGGAGTGGTGGGCGAAACTGGCCCAATTTTATCTAGAGCGGGGAGTGACGGGGCTGTGGATCGACATGAACGAGCCGGCCATCTTCGACCAGCCGTTCTGGACCGGAGAGGCCAAACAACAGCCCATGCCGTTGGAAACCCCCTGGGGAGAAGCTTCCAAACCTCTGGATCACCTGGCTCTTCGAAACCTCTACGGGAGCCAGATGGCCCGGGCCACCCACCTGGCCTGGGAGCGCTCCTCCAACCGGCCCTGGGTCCTCACCCGCGCTGCTTTCACCGGCGGCAGCCGCTACGCCTGGAGCTGGATGGGAGACAACACCTCCTGGTGGGAGCACCTGCAGCTCTCTTTCCCGCAGCTCAGCTCCATGGCGCTGGTTCACGCGGGCTTCGTGGGCGTCGACATCGGCGGCTTTTTCGGGCACTGCCACGGCGAACTCTACTCGGCCTGGATCGAGGCTTCGGTGGTCTACCCGTTTATGCGGGCGCATTCGGCCCTGGGTACGGCAGAGCAGCATCCCTGGAGCTTCGGGCCGGAGGTGGAAGAGGTGGCCAAGACCGCGCTTGAGCTTCGCTATCGACTCCTCCCCTATCTCTACTCGAGCTCGCTCGGCTACTGCGAAGGAGGCCTCCCGCCCCTGCGACCTCTCTTCTTCGACCACCCCACCGACGAGCGGTTTTTCTACCTAGAAGATCAGGTCATGTTCGGACCCCACCTCATGGCCTGTCCGTTCTTGCGTCGGGGCGAAAAAGAGCGGCTGGTGCAACTCCCCGAAGGGGTCTGGTACAACTTTCATACGGGCCGGCACTACCAGGGGCCTGGGACCGTTCTGATAGGCCGAGAGCCTGGTAGAATTCCCCTCTTCGCCCGGGCGGGAGCGGCCATTCCTCTTCTCGAGGAGAGCGTAGTCTCCAGCCGAGAGAGCCACCAGAAGGGCTGGGAGGTTCGTTACTTTCCCGGTCCGGACTCGGTGGAATCCCTCCTTTACTGGGACAGCGGTGACGGTCAGGCTCTTCCGGAAAACTCCTTGAGGATCAGCTTACTCAATAAAGACAGTGAACTGTCCGTGCTGAACCACCGTGTGGCCGAAGCTCTTCGGTCCAAAACCATCACCGTGAGCATCGCCGAAAACGATGGATTCCGGCGGAAGGCTTCGATAAGGGTCGGGGAGATACAGGATAACGCCATCTTATAAGAGGGGACTTTTTACTTATTGACCTCAATGTCAATACGCCTTCATACTGGCAGTATGATTAAGATCGAAGAGTACCGGCCTCACTTTCTAATCTTTCGCCAAAATCTGGAGCAAGGTCTCAACCCGGAGGCTTACCGAGTTCACACTCTTCAGTTCCAACAGTTCTTGCAAGGGCTGGAACAGCGACTCCGCTGGGAGCTTCCACTGCTGACCAACTTTTCCGAAGCCCGAGAAGCCTTCAGCGGCTTTCCGGACCGGCTGTTTTCAGAACTCCGGGAGAGGCTTGAAAGCCCGGAGCCTTCCAACGAACTCCTGGAAAAGGTGGCCGAGTTGCACGAGGCCCTGGAAGTCTTTCGAAAGTACCAGGAGGAACTCCCGGCCTTCACCGACATCCAGGTGTTCAACGAAATCTTGATCCTGGCCTCGAATTTCCAGCTCAATCCCCGGCTGTTCAACTCCCAACCTCTGCAAGCACGTCTTGCCCCCGCTCTCCAATGGCTCATCGATACAGAGACCGGCTGGGCGCTGTTTGCCGGTCAGTTCCCTCAAGCGACGGCCCTGCTGGAGCGATCCCTGGTGGCGGTCGGTGGGATCAAAGCCGCCCTGGGAGGCTTTCACACCGCCCTGGAGAGCGAAGCCAACTTTACCGAACTCCAACCGGCCGGCAAGATCCTGGTTCAGGCTCTGAAGGCTCTGGCGGCCTGTGAGTCGGAGCGTTTCGCGCTGGAAAGAGAAAGCTTCGGAGCGGTTGGTAGCATTCATCTTCACCGGGTTCATCGAGCGTTGCAGCTCGGCACTTTCAGTCCGGGAGTTGCCGCTGAGCTTAACCGCTACTTTTCCGATCGCACCAGGACTCTGGAGAGTCTACGCCTACAACTTTTGTGTGACCCTTCAGGACCGGCCGAGCAGGTGGAATCCCTGGGCAGGCAGTTTTCCCAACTGACAGCAGCCTGGCGCTCGGCCAGCCAACAGAGCCCGCCGGATCCCGAGAGCCTCTCCCATCTCCTTGCACTCTGTGTAGACTGGGAAAGGGAGTTTGAGAAGCTCTCCTCCCCCGCCACCATCGACGCCACCGAGTTTGAAGAAGTTACCGTTTCGTAAACATCGGCAGATCTTGTTGATAGAAACGTCAATAGACGATAAGATGGGACCAACCCAGTTGTTTTGAAAGGACATTTATCTTGTACTCTTCCTCTTTCCCCACATTCTCCACGCCCTATCGCAACAACGGACCCTACTCTCTCAATGTGTCCGCCGCCTTCGGAGCCCAGGCTGCCGTATCCACACCTATGGCCGGATTCTCCGCCCAGTCGGCGTTCTACGCCCAGGCCTTGCAACAGAGTCTTCAGGGGCTCCATACCGGCTGGGGTAGCTTCGCCGGCATGCAGCAATCCTTCGGAGGCTACGGCAGTTACGGTAGCTTCGGAGGCTTAGGCAGCTATGGTAGTTACGGAAGCTTTGGAGGCCACGGCAGTTTTAGCGGCCACGGCCTCTCCAATCGCTTTGGAGTCGGTGGCTACGGACCGCCCCAGTCAGGCCCCTTCGACCCCTTTTGCCCTCCTGGTTTCGGCTGGCACAACGCCTCGGTGGGGGGGCAGTTGAACCTGCAGTTCGGCTACCAGGAAGTGCCCGGCGAAAACCGCAAGATGTGGGACGTCTGGTTTGACTCCAAAGACGGGCAAAAAACCGTACAGCGCTCACCCATCGTGCTGGATCTCAACAACAACGGCAAGGCCGACATCACCGGTAAAAACATCACCGGAGACGGGGTGATCGACGGGCCTACTACGCTTTTTGATCTGGACCCCAATAGCGTCTCCTACGAGGCCAAGAGCCAGCAACGACGTCCCGGATCCGGGGCCCCTGCAGTGAACGGCGGCTACTGGGTGGATGCCAACGGCAACAAGGTCAAAGGGGGAGTACCCAAAGGCACCCAGAAAAAATTTGCCGGCTACCAGTATCTTGATAAGAATGGCACCGTGGTTGGTGAGATGAAAAACGACGGTCTTTACCACTACGGCAAAAAGGAGCACCGCGAGATCACCGAGTGGCTCGCCAAAGACGGTGGTGATGGTTTCCTGGTGCACGACATAGACGGAGACGGCCAGATCAATAGCGCGATAGAACTCTTCGGTACCGAGGGTGCCAACGGAGAGAAGTACAAGAACGGTTACGAAAAACTGGCTGCCCTGTACGACCGCAACCGCGACGGCAAAGTCAGCGGAGACGAGTTGGCCGGACTGCAGATCTGGGTCGACAGCAACGCCGATGGTGTGGTGCAAGAGGGAGAACTCCAGTCTCTTCAGCAGCACAACATCACCAGTTTCGATGTCAGCAACTACAACGGAGAAACCATGGAAGGCAGCTACACCGTGGGAGGCGGAGTCGCTCCGTACTTCAACCTGAGTGCCAACGTCTTCGGTGGCTACGGCTACGGATACTCCCAGCCCAACTACGGATACGCTCAACCGAGTTACGGCTACGGCCAACCCAGCTACGGATACGGCCAGAGCGGGTACCCGGCTGCTTCCGGATATTAGTTGATGGAATCCTAGGAGAACTCGCCTCATTCGAAAAGGTCATGCCCCATGAGCATGAACCCATTTCGTAACCTTTTCCTGATAGCTGTCTCTTTATCGGTCCTGGCCTCGCCGGGGGTTGCCCAGTCCAACCCTCAGGAGGTCCAGGACTTTCTTGATCGTTACACCACCACTTATCTCAACCTCTACAAGGTGGCCTCCGAGGCCGAGTGGGCTTCCAACACCGTGATCATCGAAGGCGTTCAGACCATCGACGAGGTCACCAAACTGGCCAACGAAGCCCTCTCTCAGCATACCGGATCGGTGGAGGTGATCGAGGCGGTGCGGGGCTATCTGGCTGAGCCAGAGGGTCTCACTCCCCTGCAAGTCAAGCAGCTCAACAGCATCCTCTACACCGCCGCCAACAGCCCCCAGACCGTGCCCCAACTGGTCAAAGATCGCATCGCGGCCGAGAACAAGCAAAACAGTGACCTCTTCGGCTTCACCTTCACCGTGGACGGCCAGGAGATCACGCCCAACGAAATCGACCGGCGCTTGGAAGAGTCCACCGATCTCAAGGAGCGCAAAGAGGTCTGGGTGGCTTCAAAAGAGGTCGGCCGGATCCTTAAGGACGGCCTGGCCAACCTGGTCGGGTTGCGCAATGAGACCGTACAAAACCTGGGCTACGACGACTACTTCTCCTATCAGGTGGCCGACTACGGGATGACAACCTCGGAGATGGTTGCCCTCAATCAGAAATTTGTGAAAGAACTCTGGCCCCTTTACCGAGAACTCCATACTTGGGCCCGCTACGAACTGGCCGAGCGCTACGGCGCCGGCGAGGTCCCCGACATGCTGCCGGCCGACTGGCTGCCCAATCGATGGGGACAGGACTGGAGCCCCATGGTCAAGGTGAAAGGCCTGGACCTGGATGCTGCGCTGGCCGCCAAAGAGCCCGAATGGCTGCTCAAGCAGGCCGAGGCTTTCTACGTGAGTCTCGGTTTCGAGGAGCTCCCTGAGAGCTTCTACACCAAGTCTTCCCTCTACCCGGTGGACCCCACCCGGGGCTACAAGAAGAACACCCACGCCTCGGCCTGGCACATGGACCTGGACAAAGACGTGCGCAGTCTGATGAGCGTGGAGCCCAACTCCCGTTGGTACGAGACCACCCATCATGAACTCGGTCATATCTACTATTATATGGAGTACACCAACCCCAACGTACCACCGCTTCTACGGGGGGGCGCCAACCGGGCTTTCCACGAAGGCGTGGGTAGCCTTTTGGGAATGGCCTCCATGCAGAAGCCTTTCCTGGTGGGGATCGGTCTGATCGATGAAAAAGCCGAAACCGACGAGATGCAGCAGTTGCTGAAGGAAGCCCTGGCCCAAGTGGTGTTCATCCCGTTTTCGGCAGGCACCATGACCCACTTCGAGCGTGACCTCTACGCCGCGGACCTGCCCCGGGATCAGTACAACGCTCGCTGGTGGAAGTACGTGGAGAATTTTCAGGGCATCGTACCCCCCGGTGAGCGGGGTGAGGAGTACGCCGACGCGGCCACCAAAACCCACATCAACAACGACGCCGCCCAGTATTACGACTACGCCTTGAGCTACATCATCCTGCACCAGTTGCACGCCCACATCGCCAACGAGATCCTGGAGCAGAACCCCCGGGCGACCAACTACTTCGGCAACAAAGAAGTTGGTGAGTTCCTGAGTGGCATTCTCAAACAGGGAGCGGTGGGCGATTGGCGAGAAATCATGAAGAGCCAACTTGGCCAGGAGATCAGTGCCAAACCCATGCTGGACTATTACCAACCTCTGGTCGGTTACTTAAAAGAGCAAAATCAAGGTCGGCGCTACACCCTGCCGGAGACGCCCAGCTTCTAAGCCGCCCGGATGAAAACGCTCACCTTCCAACCCCAACAGTGCCACCTCGTCGACTCCACCGCCCCGGCCCCCGGACCGGGTCAGGTGCTGGTGCGTCTACGAGGAACCCTGTTGGACGAGACTCACCTGGCCGACTTCCGATCTGGAGAGCTCCAGGCACCCTATCTGGTCAGCGGGGTGGTTCTTCAACCGGGGCCGGGGGTCATCGACTTTCGTCGGGGCCAGCCGGTGGTCACGGTTTGCCGCGAGGCGCTTTCTCAGTATCTGGTGGTGGACAAAGAGTGGCTGTTAGCAGTCGAGCACGATCGCGGCGCCAACTGCATGCTGTTGGGGATCGCCCTGGCCAGCCGGGCGGTCGTCCACGCGGAAAAATACCCGGAATCGACGGTGATCGGAGGGGCTGGATTCGTGGGTCTCACCCTCACGGCTCTGCTCCAGACCACCACTCCCTGGGTCTTCGGCTTTTCCGAGCAAGCCCTGATGTGCGCCCGGGAGTTGGGAGCCGCCCACTGCAAGGAATGGGAGCGGGTGGCAGACGAGCTTGAGAGTGACGAGCGCGATGACAAGGGCTACGGCGCGGTCCAGATCGAAACCACCGGGCGACATCAGGAACGAGCGCTTTCCCAGTATCTGACCCTCAAAGGGGGGACGGTGGTGTGCGCCACCCCACCCGGGCTGGGGTCGGAGACTCTGGATATCGACGCCTATCGGATCCACTACGAACAGATCTCCTGGGTGGCCCTGGGACTGTGCAACCGGGAAGAGATTCAGGCGGCGGGCGCCAACCTGGACCAAATTCCCGATACCCTCATCACTGCCCAGCTGAAGTTCGATCAGGTGGAATACGCCTTTAACGAACTCGAAGCCGAACGGGCCATCTGTTTCTTGCTGATCGATGAAGCCGAACTGTAAGGAGACTCCATGAGAGCTGCCAAAGCCTTTGATTATGACGATGTCCGGATCGTGGAACTACCCCGACCCGAAATCGGTCCCGAGGAGGCCCTGGTTCGGGTGACCCTGTGCGGGGTCTGCTCAGGAGACGTGACCCCCTGGTACATTAAAAAGAAATGTCCCATCGTGATCGGTCACGAGCCGGTGGGCGAGATCGTGGAACTCGGCGGAGAAGCGGACTCTCGTTTCTCGGTGGGGGATCGGGTCTTCATCCACCACCACGCTCCCTGCCACAACTGCCGCCACTGCCGGCGAGGTTTCTATAGTATGTGCTCGACCTGGCGAGAGTCCAACCTGGATCCCGGTGGAATGGCCGAATACGTGCGCATCGCCAAGGTCAATCTGGAGCACGACACCCTCATCCTACCGGCTGAAATGAGCTATCAGGAGGGTGCCTTGATCGAGCCCATCGCCTGCGTGGTGAAGGCCTTTAAGCGGGCGCGGTTTCAGAAGGGAGACCGGGTGGCCATCATCGGGCTGGGCTTCATCGGCCAGGTCATGGTGCGTCTGGCCCAACACCTGGGTGCCGAGGTGGTGCTGGCTTCCGACTTCGTGCCCTGGCGTCTCTCCAGAGCCCTCGAGCTTGGCGCCACGGCGGTCATGAACCCTCAGACCGAGGGCACCTTCCCAGACTTCGTGAGGGCCCACACCGAAGGTCTCGGCGCGGATCTGGTGCTGGTGGGTCCGTCCGCTCCCCAGGCCGTTCTGGAGGGGATCAGTTGCGCAGGCCCGGGCGGCCGGGTACTGATGTTTATGTCCCCCCAGCCCGGAGTGAAGATGGAGATTGAACCCAACGAGCTCTTCTTCAAGGAGATCGATCTGGTCAGCTCTTACTCCTGTGGCCCCGACGACACCCGGGAGACCTTAGAGCTGCTGAGCCAGGGCGTTTTCCCGGTGGACAAGTTGATCTCTCACCAGTTTCCCCTGGAACAGGCCCTGGAGGCCTGCCGCTTGACTGCAGCCGCTCAGGAGTCGCTCAAAGTTCTAGTGAAGGTGGGTCCTGCATAGATGCGGCGTTTTCTCCTCGGCTGGCTGTTCCTTTGCATCGCTTTCGGTTCGGCAGAAACCCGAGAACTCTACATCCTCCACACCAACGACATTCACGGCTACATCGAGGCTTACGAGGGCGGTGGGCTGGAAAGGATCGCGGGGCTGGTGGCCCAGTATCGCCGGGAGCACCCCGGGCGGGTGGTCTTGTTGGATGGGGGCGACACCTCTCTGGGTACTCCCCTTTCGGGTCTGCTTCACGGTCTACCCACCGCCGAGATCATGGACCTGATGAACTACGACGCGGTGGTGCTGGGAAACCACGAGTTCAACTGGGGCCAGGAAAAGATGAGGGCTCTGACCGATGAGATCAACACCGCGGTGGTGTGCGCCAACCTGGTCGCCTTAGACGGCTCGCCTCCGCCCTATCCGGCCTGGACCGTGGTGGAAAGAAACGGGGTCCGGATCGGGGTGATCGGCCTGGTGACCCAGGAGACCCCTCGCAAGACCCCCGTGGCGTACACCCGGGGCTGGGATTTCTTAGACCCCGTCGCAGCAACCCAAGCCGCCTTGGTCGAGATGCCCGAAGTGGATCTGGTGCTGGGTCTGACCCATCTGGGGTGGGAAGAGGACAAGAGGTTGGCCCGAGGGGTTCCGGAACTCGATCTGATCGTGGGCGGACACTCCCACACACCTCTTCACGAAGCCCTCATAGAAAATGACACCCCGATCGTGCAAGCCGGCTGCTACGCCCGGTATTTGGGCGTGCTGCGGGTGGAGGTCGACACCCACGAAAAGAGGTTACGGGTGCTGGATTACCGGTTGGTTCCGGCGCTGGAAGCCGAGCAGGTAGACCCGGCCGCCCGGGGCATCATGGAGAAGTATGCCACAGAGGTCCGACCCATTCTGGAGCGGCAGGCAGGCCAGGTGCTGGAGTTGCTGGACAAGGAACCTTCGCCAGGAAGCTACGATACGCCGCTTGGCAACTTTGTTTCGGATGTCTTCCGCCGGCAAACCGGAGCCGACGTGGCCTTCTACAATCGGGGTGGGGTCCGCCACAGCCTGCCTGCCGGTCCTCTGAGCGTGGGAAAGCTCTTCGAACTCTTTCCTTTTGATGATCCGGTCGTCATGGTTCAGGCCAGTGGGGCAGAGCTTCTAAAAATTGTGGAACAGGGTACCGTAAGCGGCCAGGGTCCCCTCTCAGCAGGCGGGCTCACAGCGCTCATCCAGGATGGGAAAGTGGTTGAAGTACGAGTGGGGGCTACCCCCCTCGACCCCAAAGCCGAATACACCGTAGCCACCACCAGCTTTGTGGCCAACGGAGGCGATGGATTATCGGCCTTCGCGGGGCTAAAAAAGCTGCGCTACTTCCCCTTCACCAGAGACGTGCTGCTGCAAGACCTGGAGACACATTCCGAGATCCGCTCCCCCGGCACGGGCCGGCTAAGGGCCTTAGGATCTTAGGAATCCGGAGCGAAGGTAAAGCGATGCCTTCCGATCTTGTAAGAACCGTTGCTTTTGAGAACCTTACTCACCATGCTCGGTGGAACATCCACAAACGAGCGGGTCTTGCTGATTCGGATATTTCCGATCATTCGGGCCGGCACTTTGCCGAACTTGGACAGAACAAAAACTAGTTCCTTGACCTTAACACCCTGTTTCTTGCCGATGGTGGCCACCAACTGAACGGTATCTGCGCCGGTTTTTGAATCGCGCCGGGCCCTACTGGGGCGGGCCGGTTGCAACTCCTCCTCCACCGACATATCGGCGATGGGTTGCTCCTTCTGGGTTGAGCCGGCAAGTTTGAGAGCGGCAGCTGCGATCTTCTTGGCCTCGAAACCGGCCGCCTGAAGCTCCTCCACGTAGGAGATCTCTTTCTTGCAACGGTCGCTTTCCAGCCATTTACGCATGGCCAGATAGAGGTTCTCAATGCGTATCCGGGTGATCTCCTTCTTCGAGGGCACCTTGCGGCGCTCCATGGAACGCTTGATGGCCCGCTCGATCCGTTGCAGCTTCCACTCTTCTTTCGGAGTCACCAAGGTGAGAGCCGAGCCGGTGCGTCCCGCCCGTCCTACCCGCCCGATACGGTGCACAAAGACGTCGGGGCTCTGGGGCAAGTCCAGATTGATCACGTGAGACAGATGGTCGATATCCAGCCCCCGGGCTGCCACATCGGTCGCTACCAATACGCGAAAAACCTCATTGCGAAAGCGCCTGAGGACCATCTCCCGGGCGTCTTGCTCCATGGCGCCGCTCAAGGCTTCGGCCGGCACCCCGTAGCTGGTGAGCTTGGCCGCCAAGACAGCGGTTTGCACCCTGGTCCGGCAAAACACCAGCGCCGATGAAACCTGTTCTGTCTCGAACAACCGGGTAGCCGCGGCGATCTTGTCTCGCTCTTCTACCAGAAAATAGGAGAGCTCCACGTTGGAGGTGGAGACCTCTTGAGAAAGGTTGACCTTCAGGGCATTTTTTGTGGCGGTCCTGGCCAGTCTCTGAATTTCCTCCGGCAAGGTGGCCGAAAAAAGCGTGGTTTGACGCTCGCTCGGAAGATGGCTGATCAACTGTTCAACCTCTTCGGTGAAGCCCATACTCAACATCTCGTCGGCTTCGTCCAGGACCAGAAGCTTCACCTTACCGAGTTCCAGATTACCCTGAGCCACCAGGTCCAGTAGGCGCCCGGGGGTACCGACCACTACCTGAGCACCTTTCCTCAAGACTCCTTTCTGATGACCGTAAGAAGCTCCGCCGTAGATGGTGAGAATCGTCACCTTCTCCTCGGCCCCATACTGCTCGAAAGACTTTCCAACTTGCTGAGCGAGTTCTCGCGTAGGAGAAAGGACCAGGACCTGAGTCTGCTTGGAAGCGAGATCCAAATTGTGCAGCGCGGGCAAGGCAAAAGCCGCGGTCTTTCCGGTCCCGGTACGAGCCTGGGCGATCACGTCCCTGCCCTCCAACATGGGGCCGATGACGGCTCGTTGCACAGGCGTTGGCTCTTGATAGCCCACCTTAGTCAGGGCTTCAAGGAGCGATGGGCGCAAGCCGAAGCCCGCAAATTCATTCTTCATAGAACGTTGATCGGGATCTCAGCTGGAAAGACCTGCGCAGAAGACGCGTAGATTCGTGCTAGGAGCCCGGCCTTCTAGCGTCTTCCGCTTTGTTGGAAATCGATGAAGCCTTTTTCAGGATTGACCTTGGAGAGCTTCACTTCGATTTTGTCGCCAACGTCCACGTTTTCTTTTGTGAACAGGCTACCTTCCACCGGCGGGTCACCGATCCGACACCACTTTTTCTTACCGTTTACTCCGGTGACCACAGCGTCGAACTGCTCCCCGACCCGATCTTCGAGCATGGTGGCCACGGCCATCTTGGTAGCCATTCGCTCGGCTTTGTTGAGGTTCTGACCTTTGTCATTGAGATTATCAGCAAAGCTTCTTAGCTCCCCGGGGGAGTAAGGCGACGGCTGGCCGGTGATGGCCGCTTTCAACATGCGGGGGGTGATCCTGTCGCCCCCTCGGCGAATGCTGGCGGTGCTCTGCATGTAGTTCTTGACCCCCAGGAAGAACTGGCCGGTCAGCTCTTCATTCGGACCAACCCCCTCGTACATTCCACGCCCGCTCAGCTTAAAGATGGACACGGCCATCTCGTCGTAACCCTCGGGATTCTTCTTCTTGTAATAAGCCAGGTATTCGGTCAAGGCACCCGCATCGGGCTTGTCAGGTAGCTCAAAGCCGTTGTTCTTGGTCAATTGTTGGATCCGGTCCCATTTTTCCGGCACCTTTAGAGTCCGCTCCAGAGTGGGATAGCCCTCGCTTCGCAAAAATCTGCTGACCACGCTGTTGCTGGTCACCATGAAGTTCTCCACGATACCGTTGGCCGGTCCCTTCTTGCTGTAAGCCACACCCACGGCGTTGCCGTCTTCGGTCACGATGCGAGACTCGGTCCGGTCCACTTCCAGATCGTTGGTCTTGCCTTTCTCGATCCATTCAGAGGCCTGCTTTTGCAAATTAAGGTCCTGCAGCAAACCCTCACCCTGAGCCTTCATGGCCGGGGAAGCGTCGGCTTTCCCCTCCATCCAGGCGCTCACGCTGTCATAATCGAGCTTGGTGCGGCTCTTGACGATGGCCTGAAAGACGTCTTCATCTTTGACTGAACCGTCCGGCGAAACGGTGTACTCGATCACTGTGGCCAGCCGCTCCTCCCTGGGGTTCAAGGACACGATGTCCTCGGCCAACTCCGGCGGGATCAGATTGAATACTTTGTCAGGGGTGTAGACGCTGGAGGTATTCACGTCCATGAATTTGTCCAGGGGAGAGTCCTTCTTCACGAAAGCATCCACGTCGCTGACCGCCACGCTGATACGGATATCCCCGTTCTCGAGTTGGCGGGCCGTTTGCAACTGGTCGATGTCGCGAGAGCTCACGTTGGCTTCGGGATCTTTAGCCAGTTCCGCGGGGTCCATCTCGGTCCAGAGGGTCCCGTTGTCGATGGACATCATCGGCTTGTCGCGATAATCCTTGACCCAGGGCTGCTTGGCATCCTCCGGCATCACGTAAACCCCGGGGGTCGGGCGGGTGCGAGCCACGATGTCGGCCACCTGGGCTTTCACATCCTCGGGATAATCAGTGGCCAGGTCGTGCTGCTCCAGGGCTTTGGTCGCCAGCGCCTTCAGATCCCAACGGCCGTCGGGGTACTTGAGCGACATGGTACCGATGGTACCGAGAAAGGAGCCTACACCGGCTACGTGTGCCTGCGCCTTGTCGTCCTGGTAGCGCAGCTGCGACTCGCGCCTCGCTTGAAGTGCCTTGCTCTTAAACTCTTGGAGTGGCTCCGCGCCTTTGCTCTGCACGGAGCCGCCGGCCACCGTATCCTGGGGACCACTCGGGGCGGTCTCGTTCTTCGGCTGGGCTTTGCCCATTCGGGGGGTGTGTATACGGGTGGAAAGCGGGTCTAGTTGCATGGATACTCCTTCACTTGGAGTTTAAATTTCCGATCGGTGAATCTCTTCCTTTGCACCCGATCGGAGGATGGACATGTTGACGCAGTGTTAACATCTGGGCAGGGGGGCGAGCCATGGGGGATTCAGCGCGGTGTGGCGCGGGGCGGGGCGGGTGCTTCAGCACCACACTGAAGCATGCTTCACCACCACGGCGAAGCACCCCCGCGCTTCAACGCCACAGTGAAGCACCCTCGCGCTTCAATGCCACACTGAAGCATGCTTCACCACCACGGCGAAGCACCCCCGCGCTTCAATGCCACACTGAAGCATGCTTCACCACCACGGCGAAGCACCCCCGTGCTTCAGCGCCACACTGAAGCATGCTTCACCACCACAGCGAAGCACCCCCGTGCTTCAGCACCACACTGAAGCATGCTTCACCACCACAGCGAAGCACCCCCATGCTTCACCACCGCGCTGAAGCACCCCCGTGCTTCAGCGCCACACTGAAGCATGCTTCACCACCGCAATGAAGCACCCCCGTGCTTCAGCGCCACACTGAAGCATGCTTCACCACCACAGCGAAGCACCCCCGTGCTTCAGCACCACACTGAAGCATGCTTCACCACCACAGCGAAGCACCCCCGTGCTTCAGCACCACACTGAAGCATGCTTC